>Ga0222713_10001273_pt1 | contig 28642 bp, 45 predicted proteins | sample C33_649DmetaG_FD_165061 | JGI IMG/M metagenome (GOLD analysis project Ga0222713, IMG submission 165061) | Estuarine water microbial communities from San Francisco Bay, California, United States - C33_649D | ecosystem: Environmental > Aquatic > Marine > Unclassified | place: USA: California... | reverse complement strand
TCGTTGTGCCTTTGGATTGACACCCTTCTTTTCTAGGACCTCTTTGACTACACGCTCACGCTGCGACTTGGATAATCCCTCAAGTTGCTCAGTGAGTTCCTTAATACGCTTCTCATCGTTGCGCTTGGCTTTCCGTAACTTTTTAAGTAAGTCACTTCCATCCATCTGCACTTCGTTGTCGGTATCTAGGTCGTCTTCGTCTTCATCCCAGTAGTTGTTGCTCATAGCAACCCACCCTTCTATTCGTTTGAATCGCAAGCCTCAGATTCTAGTCGGGGAACTAGCCTGGCTCTTACTACCAGTCTTATACGCTATGTGGGCTGGTCGGTCACATAGGATTCTATTTTATATTTGGCCTGCTGCTTTTCCGCTAGTTAGGGATACCCTATTCATACCAGCATTTGCGCCGAATGTTCCCGCTTCAGTGGCAGAAAGTCTTTGACGCTTACGTTGGGCAGATGCAAGAGAGTTAAACACTTCTTGCTCACCTTCGGCTTGTCCATAAACATCCATTGTATTACCATAGATATTAGAAAGTTTTTCTGCACCTGGAAGAATATCTGCAATAGTTGCATAACCCTTTTGAGCCTCAGCCATTGATACTCCCTGTGCTGCAAGTTGTTCTGCAACTGTTACTCCAGCAGTAAGTCCCTGACGGCCTGCTGCTACACCAATCTCTGATGCTGCAACCTGGCGCTCAATCTTCTGGAACTGCTGTTGTGGGTCAAGTACATATGCAACAAGGTCTTCTTGACCTATGCCGTAGTAATCACGTAGTTGTTTAGATACTGCAGGGTCTGCATTGCGAACACGCTGGACGGCAGTAACAACACGATTAGATAGTTCAGTTGGAGACATATCATTGGCAATAAACTGTGATACATAAGCATCATTGTCAAAGGTCTTAAGTCCATACGCACGCAGTACCTGACGGTATGAGTCTTCAAGATTAAGGTATTCAGCAGGGGATAAGTACTTTAAATCGTTCTTAACGCGAACGCCATTTGCCTTAAAACGAGTCTTATACTCTTCGCTTTCCTGTAGTTGTATAGTAATTGTGTCTTCTGTTGCACCATCAATGGCTAACTGCTCAATCTTTTTTGCCAATGTCTCAAGACCATAAGCCTTGAAACGGGAGTAAAGAACTTCAATCATATTCTTACGTGCGGTGGTTTTAGCAGCCGCTGCAGCAGCATCTGTTGCTGTTTTAGTTGAAGCATTTAAAGCCTCTTGAACTGCTTTATTTATATCTGCTTGAGTAAAGCCACCAGTGCCAAGACCAGTACCAAATCCAGTACCAAATCCAGTACCAGAACTGTCTGGTGCATCTTCAGTAAGAGAAGTATCATCACTGTATGTGGTTACCTTTTTGCGATTTAAACCTGTACCAGTATAGGTAATGGCCTTTACTGTCTTGGTACCCTTAATCGCTGTTGCAACCCAACCTTTATCATCGTCCCAAATATATGTATTGGTTGCGCTATCGGCTGGTTTTGGTGGTTTGACCCAGGTTTTAGTTGTTGCATCATAAATATAAGTTTTAGGTGTGCCAGCAGGGCGTGTTGGTTCTCCTGTTACAATTGGTGTGGGCGTTGGTGTTAAGCCTTCAAGGGCCAATGCGCTGGCTCTGGCCGCCAAGATAGCCTGTTGGCGCTCATCGGTTGTATCAACACTTGCTGGCGTTGGCGTTGGCGTTGGCGTTGGCGTTGGTGCATCTTCACCAATTGCATTTAAATATGAAGCATAAGATTCTCTGTCTTCGGGCGGAAAACTATTTTGAAGTCTATTCCATTGTGCCTCTGTTAATGCCATTATGCAAGCCCCAAATCTCTGAATACTGTAAGAGACAATGAATCAATAGTATCTCTAGCGTTGTTTGTAAAGCCCCACTTAGGATTTTTCTTTACTTTTTGTTCTGTCATCCATTGTGGCATACGTGCTGGCTTACCAGTAACTGGGTCTACATATTGCATAACTTGACGTATATCTGGGTCATCAAAAGATAATGTATCTGGGTCTTCTTCAAGGAATCTTGCAAATGTTTGTATAACACTTGAACCTTGCGAAGCAAGAGAAATACCTTTGTTGATTCCATCAGCGTAAGCAGGAAATGCGCTTGCAGATAGTTCCCTAATTTCTTTTTGTATATCTTCTGCTGTTATATCTTGTCCAAAAATACCTTTAGATTTTGAGTTCCAATAGTTACTATCTAAAAGACTACCTACTCCATATGAATTTGCATAGGCTTTTAACGTAGAAATTGAACCAAGGGTAGAACCACCAAGGTCACCAAGAACACCAGCCCTACCTAAAATATCATCTAACTCATCATCACTCTCTAAACCATTATCATAGGCAGAATCCAACTGCGCTTCAATTGCTGCGGTAAATTTAACGCCAACACCAATAAGACGATTCTTTTGTGTAGCCTTATACTTTGCTTTGTCGCTTTCGTATACACCAGGTTGGCTTACCTTGGCCTGAGCACGTTGACGTGCCATAGCATTTTTTGTTTTATAAAAGTTACTTGCTAATATTGCAGCACGAAAGCCATCAACATCACCTTTGAGATAAGCATTCCAAGCCTCTTGAAGTTTTGGGTCTGTATCTTTAAGAGCAAGAATCATTTGAATTTGAGTTTGCAATTCAGTATTGTTAAAAGCAGTATCTCTTGCCTTCTTGGCTGCGTCTACTTGGGCTTGTAGGTCAGAATCAGTAGGCTCTGGTGCAATCGGCATTACATACCCCCAGACATTATTTTAGTAGTTTCATTAGCAAATTCAAAAGCCTTGCGGCGTTGGTATTCAAGAGGATTATTTTTCTTTAAGTCTGCCTCAATCTTTGCTTGGGCAGCATCTTCATTAAAACCTCTTGTAGTTGTGCTTACATTTTCTAAAACGCCAGTCTTTGGATTCTTAACCTTTTTGGTTGTAGTAACCGTTCCAGTATTGATTGCTTCAAATTCAGCAAAGTGTTTACTTTTTTCTTCGCTGGTTGCCAGTTGGCCTATTTTTGATAAATAGATGCTATCTACAAAGTTATCTATTTCGGCGCGTTCTAGTGGTTGGACTTGACGCTGTGGAAGTTGGGGTGCAGGGGCTGCTTGCTTTGCGGATAGATTTAATAATTCAAGTGGCGTAATCTTAAACCCTTTACCAGATGAATAGATTTCAGCAGCCATATCAACTGTATCTTTCCATAATTTATAGGCACCAGCCTCGCCCAACTCTTCACGACCCATTAACTTAAGGCGTGCCATTACTTTTGCTTTGGTTGTTTTATCTTTCCAAAACTTAAGATAGGATTCCTCTATTGTTGATGTGTTTTCTGTAGTACCAGTTATAACGCTTACGGGACTTCCAGGGCGCCCCGCAGTTTTTTTGACTGGAATAGTCCCGCCAACATATACTGAGGATGTTCCACCGTTTGCTCCGCCGCCGCCAACCGAAGCCTCGGCCTCCTCACGGGTTGCACCCAGTCCCATAAAAAACCTAATCATTGCCTCACGGTCCATTTGCTACTCCTAGGTACTTGTTGTATACAGTATCTTGTGAAAGATATCTATCATACATATCTGAAAATCCGATATCATCTGATTTTAATTTTTTTACAACTACGTCATACAAAAATCTAATATCGCTATTACTTTTAGCATCAATATCTGCTGACTTACGTGCTCCTAATTGTAGCCCAAGCATATCTCTCATCTTCATATAAACAATAACAGATTTCCAAGTTGGATTATCTTTATTATCTTTCATAAATGTAGTATCGGTAATAACTTTTTTAAGACCCGATACTGTTTGTAATACTTTAACCCTGTTTACATCGTTATAATCTTCAAACCAGGGGGACACTGAGCCTGGAATTGGTTTTCCAGTTACTGGGTCTTTCACTGTTGCCAGGATGGAAATAGCCGTATTTTTAAATGCGGCTAAATCTTCTGCACCTTTTTGTCTTGTAGAACTTAATCCACGAGCAGTCAACTGGCTATCAATATAATCTTGAACTTTTCTAAATTTAATCCAACCTTCTTTTGCCTGGTTTAATTTTATTGCCTCTGCTGGCTCTCGTGAACCACGAAATGTTTCTGAACTTCCAGGGGAAATTGGAGTCTGTTGTTGCCACCAATAAGCAGTAGGATTAAATTTTGAAGTACTTGAACCATTAACAATAGCCCCAATTAAGGCTGGGTTATCATCTTTAATTTTTGAAATAAGGTTTGAATATCTTTTACTGTTTTCCACAGCGGTCATTGAAGGATTAACGCCTGTTTTATTCTGTGAAAAAGATAGGGCAAATTCAAAAAATTCTGGGTAGTCTTCAAAAAATTTACCAGGAGCCTCAAGGCCATACTTTTCTACATAGATGCGATATTTTTCAATATGCAATCTAAAAGGACTTTCAAATTGAGGCGTTACTGGAAGAATGAGCGAAGCCCATATTCGCATACTGTAAAAAGCATCTACCTTCTTTTTAATTTCAGCATCACTAGGGTATGGTAATTTAGCCTCTCTGGCCTTGCGATATTCCGTCTGCATTATAAGACCAAAATCATTGGCATAACTTGTATCTTTTACACCCATTTTTTGTTCTGTTAATCTTTTGAGCCAAGTAGGAAAAAATAAATTTGCATCTGTAGATGGCCCATAAGGGAAGGCCCAATTTACAACAGCAGAAAATTTAGGTTGATATTTTAAAACATAAGAAACAGGGACGCTAATATATGGTCCAATGCTTAATTGTAATGGACTGCCCATAAAAACAACATCCATTGTTCTTTTAGTTATTCCAACCTCGTTAAGGCTTTCAAGACCCTTACCTACAACAGGTATCTTCTTTAATGATTTTGGAATCTGAAACCACATCGTGTCATTAGGGTCATAACCCTTATAAGGGGGAACAATATCTCCGTTTTTGTCGGTTACGAAACCACCACTATTGGGGGCGTTGTATAGGGCCACTGCCCGACTAAATACCTGAGGGTTCTCAATACCCAATTTTAACCAAGTTGTTATTGAGTTAAGTTGTGCAGATAGAAAGGGAGATGTAAACCGCAGCGTTTCTGCAATGTTACTACGATTTATTACGCTATACAGAATCTCATTTACGCCTTTAAGCGCGTCTTTACGAGCACCCATTTCAAGACTTAATTGTATGTCTTGAAATTCTTTTTCAGTAAATCTTCCTTTATTAAGTCCTTCTGAAAGTGCTAAACGTTTTGCCAATGAACGCTCATACAAATTAAGAAATAGTGGGTTTCTAGCCAAAGCAGTTTCTGGCATAGAGCCAACAATTTTAAAGGCTGAAGAAACAAATGCTTTTATTCCGTAACTTGAAACTTTTGTAAGTGCTTCTTCAATAACAAATCCATTGACTATCGGCAATTTGTCTGGGTCTTTAATTGCATTACGTAAAAATTCTTCCGTAATTTTTTCACCAGATATAATTTTTTCTCGTATACCTGAGCCCACTGGCATATGAGCATTTAAAAAACCAGATGCTTGATAAACATATTCTTCCGCATCCCTTGCAGACAAACCCAATCTCTGTCTTAAGGCAACACCTTCTTTAGAATCCTTTAACCAGGAAATTACGTTTTCAATTTTATTTTTTGGGTTAAGAAGTTCTCTAATAACGGCGCTGTTACTAAAATCTTTATTAAGAGTTTTGGCCCACTCTGTATAATAATTAACCTGGTCTGGGGTTACAGAACCACGATTACCAGATACCACTTTGCTTCTATAAGTATCAGAAAAATTATCTAAAATACGTGATTGGATTCTTTCACCAGAGTTTAGGGTTTGAAAGAGTTCTCCAGTAGCGCCAGCAAAACCGTCATTAATAGTATATGCAAATCCATCTGCTGTATCAAAAACTGATGGGAGAGTAATTTCTCCCTGCCCTATACCTTTTTTTCTTGAAGCAAGTTTTCCTTTTTCAATTTTTGTTAATGAGGCATTATTTGCATCATATACAACTTTTTTTGTATCCAACTTAAGTTGTTCTGCTACTAACTTAGCAATGGCATCTAGGTCTTTAGGATTTTTACCCAAGGCTTTATTAATTTTATCAATTTCTTTTTCGTGAACAGCCATTTCACGACCAAGAGTTTGCAATTGTTTTTTTGTTTCTTCATAAGATAATGGTTTAATTCCATTTTTTGAATTTTTAATGTTATCAATAACTCTAGTTGCGGGTACCTTTAGATTTTCAAATAAATTTTTTGTGCCTGGGCCAAGGTACTTAAGTGTGGCAGTAAGTCCAACTGCAGCAAGAATACGCCCCTGAGAATCTGCTTGGTTGCGAAGTGGGTAGCCAAGGCGCAAAAGAACCCCTGCTTTCCATAAATCATTTACCGCTTCAAGGGTGTCTGTAATTTGGTTTTTTGTTCCCCAAACTAACTTTAACCTACCGTACTCTTGTTTAAGAATACTTTCAATATAATCAAAATTTGCCATTGGATAAAAGTTTGATGTTTGAGATTCAAAAAAGACGCTTGTAATATTTACATTATTAACCGCATCATAAACATAGCCAGTTTCTTTTCCTTCTTTTAAAAATCCATCTTTTGCTACAATATGTCCTTTAATTATTGCTTCCATCTGTTCTGGCGATATATCATATTTTTTACCAAGAGCAAGAAAACCTAATCTTTCAAAATTTTGAATAACAATTTTCTTGGCTTCTGGGCTTGCCGCAGCGGCAAAATCATCAATTGCTTTTCCAACAATGTTGTAGTCAAGGTAACCATTGCTGATAAGTCGGTTTCCAGTAAAAGTAATTTCGTTAATTGAGGAGCCTTCATTAAGATTCATTAGACCACTTGGACGCTTGCGCAAAGGGTAAGAGAAATTATAATATGCCCGATGAAAAGGTGTTGGTTGATAAACGCTTACACTAGGTAAATCAACATCTAAACTGTGAAATGGGACACTGCGTGCAGAGGCGATAAAACTTCCAGTACGCTGGGTTATTCCTAGCCCAATACCTTGTGTCAAAGGTGCCGTGCCTGGGGAGGCTATCCCAGTTAATTGAGAAATATATTTATCGTGCTTGGCCCAAACTGCTAAAAATTCTTTATCGGCTGCGATTTCTTCGGGGGTGCGCAGGTAGCCAAGGTCTAACATACCCTCTTCTGCTGTTGTAGCAATTTTGTTTTCATCGCGTAGTAAAATTTTTAAATCTCTACGGCTTAATTCACCGCTTGCTATTCTAAGAGGTTCGGCAATGTCTGGGCGTTTTAATATATCAAGTTTTGCAACAGAGCCAGGGTTTCCCAGTAGGGCACTCATTGTATGTAGGGCTTCTTCTTTGGTTGAAGTTACACCAAGTAAATAAGAAGATGAGGCTGGGTCGTTGGCTTTACCAATCCAAGGATGGTTTAACGCATAGATACCATCATTTGCAGCAAAGTCGTCACCAAGTTTTGAGTACTTATTTACTTCCCCAGCAAGGGCTGCATCAATTCCTTTGATTGCAGTAAATGAATCATCTGCCATTTTAGCAACTTTGATTGCTTTTCCAACAATTAAACTTGGGTCTAGGAATAGTTGTTTTTCAACATCACCTATACCAGATGTAATTTTACCATATAGACTTGACTTAAAAGCCCTGTCGCGCTGAGTGCTGTCATAAATATCAAAATCTGATTTTAAATACTGTGGAAGAAATTCTTCATTATCTGTGATAGATGATATGCCTTTGAGAATTGCATTCTGTGGTTGCGAATAAGCCATACCTTGACCAAGGGGAACTTCTTGGCGATTATCCCAAGCCTTTTTCCATTGTTCTTGATTTTTTTTACGAACTTCAGAATCAAATAATCCTGCTGTTAAACCCGTACCTGTACGCTCGGCTTCTAACCCGAAGGACGTTACTGCGGCTGCTGGCTCCCAAAGAATATTTTTAGCAGTGGCATAATTTGCAGCAACAATTCCACCAAGGGGACGGAAGGTGTTTTTATTTGCATCAATCGTAGCCTGGCTGATTGTATTTAAAAAACCATTAAATTCTTTCCTGTCATTCCAGGGAGCAGTTGCTATATCCCAGAAAAATTTAGGACCAGCAATAAGTGAAAGCCCTACATCTCTGGTCCAATCAATGGTTCCCTTTGTAAGGTCATTCATCTTTTTCCATACACTCATATTTCGCTACCGCGCAACAAGTTACTTATAATAGAACGAGTTTCTTTTGAGGTGCTGGGTTGAGATGCAACAAACTGTAAAACTTGTGAATATCCACGAATAGAGGCATCAAATTCAACGTTGTCAGGTTCGGACGGGGTTGGAAGTCCAGGGATACTGTTAGCACCATCACCCATTGATGCGCCATCCATAACACTTTGGTCGCGAAGTTCGCTTGGTGCCGTAATTGGAGTAACTGGAGGAAGTTGCGGTGCAGGAGTAGCAGCACCGCCCGTAGTGGCAACTGCGGCATTGCCCATTTTACGCTGGTCATCAATAGTCTTATTCATACCGTATTTAAATCCACTTGCTTTGCCACTTTGTCCATCGCCGCCGAAAGGGTTGACATTAGCAGGATTGTATTGAGGACCTCCGTTAGCGCCACCACGATTTTCTGGTGCTGTTGTCATTGGTCATCCTCTGTTTCTGTAGTATTTTCAATAAGTTCACTGTTGTATTCTTCGGCTAACTGCATCATTCCCGCTGCGTTCCAGGGAGTCATAGCATCACTGACTTGTGTGTGTAAAAATCTTTCGCCTTCATAGTCTGCCCACTCGGATATAAGAATCCAGTTAGTAGCAATGTAATTTTTTCCCACACTGTCTGTATCAACCAAGATACGCAATGCTTCTTCTACCTTTGAGCGGAACTCTTTGCTCATTTTTTGTATTGAGTCTCTGTGATAAAGGGTTCTGCTGTTTTACTATCATTAAGTGCAGCGATTGCAATGGCTGCTTCTGGTGTTACACCAGCATATAGTGCGCCAAGGGCGTAATCTCCGCCAGTGCCTATTGCGTAATACCCCATATTACTTCGGGAAACTGCTAAGTCGCTATCAATTTCAAAGATACTGCCATTGATTGCAATAAGTATATATAGTTCAAACTCTTTATCCGAAGGTTTAGAGTCTAAGATTCCACTATCTACCAATAACTGCTTAAGCGATGGAACAACCTTGTTAATCATAAAAGAAAAAAGGTTGTCTTTGTCTTTGTTAATTAAACTTGGCGGTTTCCAACCGTGTAATATAACCTGTATTGCTCTTACATCTCCTGCTGCACCAATAATAAAGTTACCGTTTGTTACAACCTTAACCATATCTGGGTGAGCATAAATCTTTGTATCTCCAACTACGCGAGAATCTGCTAGGACCACGCAACGATTTGCGTATTCAACACCAATAATCGTTGTCATAGTCCCCTATTTTCTTTATTGTCGTCTAATTGTTCTTACACTTGCATTAGCCTGACCCGCCCCGCTTAAACTAGATAAAAGACTTTGTATATCTTGAGGCTGTTGCTGTCCTAGTTGCATTTCTGGAGAAGGAGCGCCTCCTGCTGGAGCAGCCTCAGGAGCAGGGGACATTTGCTCAACCGATTGTGGCACTCCAGCAGGAGGGACCTGTTGCTGCGGAGCGAATGTGGCTTCAATTGCGTCTTCTAGTGCTTGACCCTTTTGACGAGCCTTGATAACCGCAGCAATCTTACGTACAACTTCAGAGGCATCCTGGCCTTGAGTAGCCATCTGTGGAATTGCCTGTGTATATGCCGTAAGTGAACCAAGGAGTGCACCACGCATATCTTCAATTTCAATTTTTTCTAATTCTTGTGTTACGTTAACTGTAAATGGTAGTTCTCTCATAGCCATATCTCGGCTGATGAGTTTTCCTCCAAGTGCTTGAAGCATAAAGATAAGACCTTGTGCTGGATTAAGACCAGCGAGCATACCGTAACGGACATCAGCAGAATAGTCACCCTTGATATCTTTGGCTGGCTTATATGTAATCTCATAAGGTGAACCCGAATCTACTCCACGAATTGTTTTTTCTTCTGAGTAAATCATTTCATCTACATTAAAGCAAAGACTAATAATGTCCCGAAGAGTTGCAGCAAAGATTGCTTGTGCAGATTTAACCTGTGTATCAAATGCTCCCATAAGAGCCTGGACACCTTGACCAGTAACAACTGATTGGCTAATATTTCCAGTACGAGATTCAGGGTAGCGTGTACCAACACGAAGTTCTTGATTAAGAATGTTCTGCTCAGTAAATGCGCCCTGCGGTAGAGTAAGTTCTACGCGGCGGACACCTGCTGGGTTGGATGTGCGGATAACCGCATCGCCACCAAGTTGTAGTTCTTGTACATCTTGTGGAAGTACAATAGGTGCCTGTACAGATTTCTCTGCAGCCTCCATTGCAAGTAATGCAAATCGGTTACGCAGTAACTGGATACCTAGTACATCATCAAACTGTCCACGCATTTCACCATCAATGGATGGCTTGCGTGCAACAACAACCATCATCTTACCAAGCGGATTAGCAGCCTGAGAAAGAACTAGATTCTCTCTACGTGGTACATAAATTATAGATTGGTCTTTGTCGTAGTAACGAACCATTTCAATGGTTGCATTAAGGTCTTGCTTATATCCCTCTGAACCCAGAAGTTCTCTGTCATACTCTGGGAACTGAGATACCAGTTCACCAAGCGTCATAGAGTATCTCTTGGCAAATGCCACACAACGTCCATAGCGGTCAAACTCTGGGTAGGCCCCAATAGGATTTTCTATGCGGATACGTGGCAGTTTTGCTTCATCGTCTAGTTCAATAATAAACGGGACGAATCCGTATGTTAGATACCAGTCAGCACCTGAATACATCTGTACTGCTAGGTCTGAGTTTTGGAAATAGTTAGAGGCAATACGAGTGCGCTTGTCAGCAAAGGTACGGGCTCTATCAGATACTTGGTTGGCTGCGGAGCAGTTAACGGCAGGCAGTGGGGCCATTACTTCAGATAAGTCACGAGCAACAATGTCAATAAAGTTTGCTACTACGTTTGCATCAACGCCCTCTGGAAAGAAGTTAGGATAAACCTGGGCAATCTTTCCTTTACGGACAGCAAGTACGTCAAGGTTACGCGCATCACGTTCGTGATTGCGGTAACGCAGGGATTCAACCCGTGCCGTTACCTGCTCTATTGATAATGCCATTATTGTCCTAACGTAGTTTTAAAAATTATCTAGTTTTTTTATTGGGATTTGAGCGAATACGTTTTTCCAACTCAGCCATTGTTGGTGTATTTGACTGCAATATTTTTTTAATATCGTTGCGGGCTATTTGTTCGGTTGACTCAGGAAGTCCAAGCCTTTTTAACATTTCTTTATAAAACGGGTTTACATTACTGCCGCCTTTGCCAGAGATGCCACCACTTGTACGTGGGGCGCTTGAGCCTGAGTATCCTGATGCCATAGTATTATCCTTAACTGTATTGTGATGACCATTGGTCTGCGAATGCTTCATCCAAGTTGATGGATTGGCGTTGGTTGATTTGTGATTGAGTCGCCCAACGATTCTGAGCAAACTGTCCTACCTTTGAAGAGCGATTCATTAGTTCGCGTACGCGAATAACTGCAAACCACAATGCCATAACACAGTCGGTTGGATTCTTAGTGTCAGGCTTCCAAGTAATGAGTTCTTGCACTAGAGTCTTTAAACCCTCGGAGCCTTCGTTGCTTGGTAGTTCCATTAAGTTGTTATCTTGGAAACGTCCATCACGGGTATTACCAAATAGGCTTGCCATAGAGGCAACACCAAAAGATACATCCCACTTGTTCTTACCAGTAAAGTGTGAGTTGAGTTGGCAACCGTGAGAGGCTAAATAGTTTCTTAAGACATCATCTAAGGCATAAGCCTTCTGATGAGCATTGATTTCAATTCTTAACTCTTGTGGCTTGTATCGCTCTACCCAGTCCTCAATCAAGTTCTGAATCTTGGCTGGAGTAGGCTCAACCATATTGACGCAATCTAAGATATAAATTCGTCCGTCTTGGCGATTGTACGAAACAACGACAGCACCAGTAGCACCAGACATAGCGGGGTCAAGACCAATAACAGTATAAAGGCTGTCAGTATTTTTCGGATGTCCTGGTGTACCCGCCTTTAACGGGCCTCTCTTTCGCATTCCGTTGACCGAGCCAGCCACGCAGGTAGGCGAGAATATCGAGTCTTCTTGGACATCTTCTTGTTGGTAGACCATAGCCCAGACAGATGGTGCAACTTCAGAGCGGCGTGTAAAGAGAGAGGGTCCATCCCACTTAGGGTAGAGACCGTCTTCTCCGATTTCATCTATTTCGCCTTCTTGCTTGTCAGTCTTTGGCCAGAGTGTTTTCCAGTTCTCAGGCTTCTCATCAAACTCTAAAACTGCTGGTTGTGAGAAGTAAGTGAACGGTGACTTGCCACCCGTCCATTGCCCACCATCTCGAATCATTTTATAAAGGTCAATGGGCGCGACACGGGTTCCTACGATAATTAGTTTTCCGTGCCGCCCCAGGCGTGTGATAACTTCCTTCTGAAGCCATTCAATTTGCTTCTCCCACTCGTGGGCATTTGAGTTCATCACAACATCGTCTAGGATAATCAGGTCGGCGCGAGCACCGTAAATCTGTGAGCCAAAGCCCAGAGCCTGTACGGTTGGGTCTTTCTCGCCAGAGTCTCGGCCCGTACCTAGATAAATCATATCGGCAGACCATTGAGTTGCATCTGCCTTAAAGCCACCGTTAGGGCCAAAGGCCACCTGTAGTTTAATATAGGCTGGGTGGGAAAGTCTTGTCTTAATTGCCCCAAGGAACTTACGAGCCATACCTTGCGTCTTAGAGACAATGATTACTCTGGAGTTAGGGTTGGTAACAATCTTGTGGACCACGTAGTTAGTCGTAATGACTGTGGACTTAGCGTGCTCTGGGGGTACGTTAATCAAAATACGGTTGAGAGCGTTTTGCTCGTAATTCATAGAGGGGTGTAACCAGCGGGGCTCACGGCCCTCAATCAGGTCATACCAGTCGTAGTGATGCTCAAACATCTTGGTGTCAAGGAATTGCTCACAGAAGTCGGGGAAGGCTATATCCTTGAGTTCTGCTAAGTCAGCCTTAATGCCTTTGCCTTGGAGTCTGGCCTCATCTGCCCTTTGTTTAAAGTCAGGGTTTTGCATTGACCATTGCCTAAAGGTTACATCGTTTCGACCTACAGTAGACATAGCAGCGGTAATTGTAGAACCTTGCTGCAGTTGGATTAGGACTCGCTCTTGGGCTTCGTCCTTAGGGATATTTTGTATCCCAGGCTTGCGCCCTCTGTTAGCCATAATAAGGTCCCCTATATCGGTCTAATAACGCCCTCTGTAAAACGGCATAACTGTGGTCGTCTAGGACATTCTGTCCTATATATTTATATATTATATATAAGACTTGCGGAATTAAAGGGAGCAAGTCTGCTCTTTAATTCGTAGTAATTATTTTATTACTACATATATAGATAACCCGTTGGAACGGGTAAAACCGAACACTCTGTAGAGATATATTTTTATATTAGGGGGCTATATATATAAAAGCCCTGGTCAGGGCGCTATAACAGAAAATTTATGATTGATACTATATACGGCCAGGGCACGGCCATTAATCAATGCCCCCTCAAACATCTAGCCTCACGGCAGAATCGGGGGCACTTATCCATTCCTCACGGCGTGAGGGTTCTATTCTGCCCCCAATAAGGGGGCATATGTTCTACCGATTGGCTTTATTGATACCCGCGAAAGGCGGGCTGGCTTATTGTGGAATAATAGGAGAGCGTCGACTCTCCCCCCTGCATTAATCGGACGGGGGGAATGTTTGGAATAGTTGAACATTCAACCATTATGAGCCATTGAACAGGTTCCGAAAATGTGACGCAAATCACATCGTTTCCCCTTGCTTTATGTCTTACGGCGTGAGAGAGTTCTCTTATCGGGTAACCAATCCCGCCAAGATAGGAGAGAAAGTGAACACAACAACAAGCAAGAAGAAAGCAACAAGCGCGGCGGACATATTCGCCAAGCCTGCCAAATCTGAGAACCTCTCAACAATCACCAAGGCATTGGAAGAGGCTCACGCCATCATTGCCAAGGAGAACAACGCACCCCGTGCAACAATCGTTACAGGCCGCTCATCTACGGTTCACGGGCACTTTACCCCTTGGACCCCTTGGTCAAATGGTGAAGAAACATTTCACGAGATATTCATTACGATAAGCAAGAGAACCGCCCGCGAACTACTAGGAACATTACTACACGAGACAGCGCACTCAATCGACAATAAAGAGGGCGTACGCGGTACAAGCGGGGACGGGTATCACAATAAGAACTTTAAAGCCCGCGCCGAGGGCTTAGGCCTCACAATCACACAAGCCCCGCGCATAGGGTTTAGCGTAACCACCGTCTCCGATGAGTGCGCCGCCCGATGGGCAGAACCCTTGCGCCTAATAGAGGAGGCTTTACGCCTTACCGCCGATAACGACGGGGGAACCGCCAAGCCTAAGGGACGCAATAAGAATCTCCTAGTGGCACAATGTTTATGTGGTGAGAAGATTCGCCTAAGTCTTAAGACATTGAAAATGTGCGCCCCTAAGTGCCAAGAATGCGGGAATGAATTCGAGGTAGACCAGAGCAACCAAGCCTAGAAAGGCAGCCCCCGCCTAGCGGGTACGGGTTCACAATCCGACGGGGGCACGATGTGACCAACATCACACCGCAAACGCTAGACAGGCGGCGGCGGGCGTGAGAGGGTTACAACAAGGAAGCGGGAAGATGTCCCGTTACCACTTAAGACAGGAGAAAAAAGAAATGGAACAACCAACAGCACGGGGGCAATTCGTGGCAGATTACACCCTAGTAACCGACAACGACCAAGAAGCCTACCGCGAGGCCTTAGACATCGCACACAAGGCAGGCGGTTCAGTAGTAAAGGCAAGCGAAAAATTCAAGGAGCAATTCGAGGACTACATCTCGCAGGTAGTAGAGAGAGAGCGCGAGCAGGGCAACACAACAGGCGCGGACTTAATCTCTCAAATGCTTATCGGATACGGCTCTGATTCCTTTGACGACATCGCCCGCCATTACATAGACACAGAACTAGAGACCCGACTCTATGACCGCTTTACCTCACGACTTAAGACAGAAGCAACCAAATGAGCACGGCGATTACAGGACAAGCGAACAAGTGTGAATTATGCGGGGCAATCGGCAAGCGCAAGGCACGGGTCTTCATTGTGAAAATTGACGGGCAAAGCGTGGCGGCTTGTTCAAAATGTATCACCGCGAAACATCTTACGGGTTGGAGTCTTTAAGACTTAAGACACAAATGTGACTAACATCACAGCCCGCCACCCTTGACAGGGGGCACAGGGTGCGAGACCCTAGGCGGGCACGGGTAGGAATCTACCAGAACCACAAACGACAGGAGAAAAGCAAGTGCAAACACACGAACTCTTCAAGATAATGAGTAAGCCAATGGCACGCAGTTTCAGCAAAGCAGAAAATGAAGCAATGCTAGAAGTTCGCCGTGAGAATGGCAAACTTTATGACGAAACGATGAAAGCATTGAGCGAGTGGAACATAAACAACAAAGAGCGAACAGAAAAAATTCAAGACAACTACAGAGCCCATATGGAACTAATTCAAGCACAGATTAAAGCACTCTACGACACCCAAGAACTGGTTAGGGAGCGCAAGCATAAAGCAATGCAAGTAATTCAAGACGAACAATGGGAAGCCTTAGCCCCACTCCGCGAAGCACAAAAGGAAAGAGAAGAAGCAAACAAAGCAAAAGGGCAAGCAATTATGGAAGCACTAGTCGCAAAATATGCGAAGAAAGTACAAGCAAAACAGAGCGCGTGAGGTAACTCACAGCCCCGACTCTCAGCGGGCGACAGGTTCACGACCTGACGGGGCACGGTGGCAAATGTTCACCAAGTACGACTTAAGACAGGAGAAAACAAATGAACACAGAAGAGTTCTTGAATTTCGGATTTGATAACTACAGCCTACAACTAACAACCTATTTTGGAGATGTCTTTCTACCTTGGAGGACTGTAATCCTTGCGGTGTTAATCTTTGCAGGGCTAAAGGTTCGCAAGATAATCAAGGCACGCAAGGCGGGCAACTAATGGAGTCACTATTTATCGTGTGCTACTTGATAGTATTTTTCGGAATGCTTGCCCTTATCGGTAATGCAGTAGACAGATTATGGACAGCACACAAGAAAGGCCTTGCCAGAGTGCGGGCTTATGACTTAAGACAGGCAAACAAATGAATCAAGTTAAGTTACAAGAAACGTACCGCCGACTTGCCAAACGGGCGAGGGAGCAACGCAACGCCAGTAAAAGCAACGATGACTTCGACTATTGGCACAAGATACTTAACCAAGCGCAGTTACAACTTAAGACACACGAGAATAAAAAATGAGCGACACAGTTGTAATATGTGGAGATTGCTTATACCCTATCAACCAATGCGAACACAGAGAGACAGGAGAATAAGGTGAGTACAGAGCAAATAAGTTGGAGCGAACTAGCAGAGTTGACACACGCAACACAGGTAAATAGGTTTAACTGGTGCTGGTGTGAAGACAATGAAGGAAATGAAAACCCATACGATGATTGTCCAAAGACAGGAGAAAACAAATGAGCACAGAACAGGAACAAGAGTTAGCACTTAAGACACTAAAGGAAGCAATACAAGCACTCAAAGATTACGGACTAATGACAGAGGGGGAAGAAGAATGAAACGCTATGAGGTCAAGGTATGCAAAGTCATCTTCAGTATGACAGATGAGTTTGATTCATTCAATGAGGCAAGGGACAAAGGCGTGGCAGTACGTGACGCACTCAAGGCTTCGGACTTAAGTAAGAACGTGGAGTATTTCTTCGAGGTAGATGAGTTGGAGGAGGCAACAGATGACTAATCGCATAATCACAGCAGAAGTAGACGAACAATGGTTCGAGATATTAGGGCAGATTACGCGCCACCAAGATGGATTCATATGGATAGGGGTAGAAGATGACGCAACATTATCAAGTAGTGTATGAGACAAAGGGCGTGAAGGTAATCAATGTATGGCTATCACCTGAGCAAGAACTACCCGAACAATGGAAAACTATGACCTATGCCGAGCAAGACGAGTGGTTGTATGAACACCAAGTGCACTCAAATGTTAAGTGGACAGATGAATACAAAGGCGAGGCAGTCAATGTGTTACCTGTCTTAAGTCTTAAGTTGGTAATTTAATGGGGTTGAGGGACAAGGGGTGGCACGAGCAGGGACTCTGCAACGGACACCCCGACCCTGACCTATGGCACTATGAGAACTCAGTCTTTGAGGACGAGCAGAAGTTGCAAGTCTTAAGAAGTGTAGAGGCAATACAAATATGCAGGAAATGTCCAGTCATAGAAGAATGTTTTAAGCAGGGGATAGAGTCAGATAATATGCAGTACACAGGGGGTGCAAGTTCTATTTGGGGCGGTATGTTAATGACACAGAGGTATCTTGTGAGCGTGAAGAACCCATCGAATAGGAAACTCATCTCAGAAAGCCGTCACCTAAGAGATGTGAAGCGATTGCTTGCTATAATAAGTAAATGAAAAAACGATTTATAGCAGTCGCAGTATTGACCGCGCTGATAATCTTTATCCCCGTAGGAAATGATGTCGGTGTCAATGTAGATTTAACACTCAAACACCCCGTTGCTATCCCAACCAAGGCCAGTATGGAGCAGAAGAAAGCCAACAAGATTATGGCTATGAAGTTTGCTAAGGCTGGCTATGGTTGGGACTTAAGACAGAGGAAATGTATCTACAAAATATTCACAAAAGAGTCTCGCTTCGATAACTATGCAGACAACAAGCACTCAAGTGCATATGGAATCGGACAGTTAATGAACGAGACAAGCACAGACCCTGCAATACAGATACTAAATGCCTACCGCTATATCAAGCACCGCTACGACACACCGTGCAAGGCGTGGGCGCACCACTCTAAGGGCTGGTACTAAGTGTTAGACTTAAGAGGTAAGCCAATAACTACCTGTGTATGTGGTTGTAAAATGTTTATCGTTACGCTAATGTGGGACGATGAGACGAGAGAGGCAAGTTGGTATGACTTAAGGCAGGAATGCAAGGAGTGTGGGGCAATCAGCACCGCACCAACACCGATAGATTGGAGAGATGAATGAATAATTATAAGGTAGTTGCAACACAAAAGATAAGGTCTGTGGGAATATTCAAGGCAGAAACAAAAGAAGAAGCAATAGAAAGGTTTAGGGTTGCTGGATTGGAACTTGATTACACTACAAGTAAGTTAGATTATTTAAGTTCAGGTTGGAATCCAGTTGCAACGATTGTCGGTGATGATGAATGAGCGAAAAAAAGATAGGTAAATACTGGTTTGCTTGGGGACGCAAAAGCGGATTTGGTATCGGGTTTAGTCTAAGTAAATATGGTTGGGATATAGACCTAGGCTTCTGGTACATAGCGCAGGAGTTTTAATGCCAACGTATGAGTATCGTTGTCGCAAGTGTCATTCACTTCTAGTCTTAAGTCGTAACTATGAACAACGAGATGAGGAAGTTAGTTGCCCTTGCGGGCAAGTATCAAGTAGGATATATTCATCACCAGCAGTTCAGTTCAAAGGGACTGGATTCTATTCGACAGGAGGCTAGAGATGTGTGAAGTATGTGAGAGCGGTGGTTGTTCTAACTGTCAGCCAAAGAATGAAACATTACAGTTTGCTAGTGGAAAAGATATAGAAGAGTTCTATAATTCATATGGGGAAACAATGTATGTAGACCCAGCCGAGGCTAATCTTCCTGCACAATAGGAACATCATCCTCATCGCGGAATGGTTTGAATCCACCAATCTTGTTAATCAGTTTCTTGATGGCACGCTTGTGTCGCATACGGGCGGTGTCTTCAGAACCTAAACCTAGTTGGCTTGCAATATCTCCGAAGTCCATCGCCTCAACATAGCGCAGGAACAATAACTTCCTATCGTCTTGGTGCAGTTTCCAAAATCCAAGGTCAACTTCAATCATCATAGCCATCAGGTTGCCACCCTCACTTGGAGCAGAGGGACGAGCAGGGCCACCGAGATTGAGTTTATGTGTCACACCGAACTCACCTCTTAAGACAGGAGGAAGCAGGGCCTCAACCATATCTGATTCATAAAAGAACAGGTCGCTGGTCTCATAACCGCCAGACTTAGCCTTCCAATGTTGGCAGTAATCTAAAGCCTGATTGCGCAGGCTACGATAGATAAGATTCTTTGCATCTTTCTGACCGATTGCCTCCCAAGTATCCAACTTATTGGGGTGTTCAAGAAACCATTGATAGAGAATCTGTCTTAAGTCTTGAGGTTCAATGTCTTGAAACTTGCGTGAGTACTCAGAGGCAACGGCATCTACAATATATTTCCAAGGTTCGATACGTTCCCAGCCGATACTCATTTAATTTTATACCCCGCAGTCGTAGGTAGGAAGGTAACTTCCTTCATTATCTTAGATTTATTAGCAAACTCTGTAGTAACTGGCAGCCACTTCTCTTCCCATACCAAGTTCTCCACATCTGATAAAAGAAAAGACCAAACTCCATCGGGGGTAGAGTTAATATACCACGCCTTAAGACCTAACTCATTAGCCTTGCCGACCAAGAAGTCATACTTTTTCTTCTCCAAAAGCAAGGTATCGTAGTGAGTATTGCGGGACTTAAGTTCTATAAACATCTTAAACTCTTGCGTCACACAATCAAAGCCATCGTATTCATTTTCTGAGTGCTCTAAGTCTGGCATTTGTGACTTAAGCCAGAGGAACAACTCTTGTTCTTTCACTCTTCCCACTGTCCCCTTAGAACAAGGAGTCCGATGATTGCATAGTTAGCCATATCTTTGAAGGAATCCTCCAAAGATTCGTGGTCGGGTGTAGCACCGCTCTCTACTAAGTTGTTAATCCTTGCAAGTTTGTCGTGCATCCGCACCCTTAACCCGTTGAGTGCACCACCAGGGGCTAGAGAGATATTCTTGGGGCCATAGTCTCTATGCTTGCTGAGCAGAAGAGCAGAGAGTTCCTTGGTTGTGTTGGAAAGATAACCCTCTAGGTGGACCTCTCGTTTAATAGTGGAATGCTGAGAGTTACTATGAGGTCTGCGCCCTTCCTCTCCGTCTGTACTATTTTCAAGCCAAGCCCCGTGAGGTATTGGATAATCTGCCATATCTCTTCACTCTCCATCTTCTTCATCGGCTATGTCCTTCTTTAATAGGGCTTCTAAATCTTCATCGAAATGTTGCAGTGCTGACTTGACAATCATATCCTCAACCAGTTCATCTACTAGGTCATAGCCATTCTCACTAGCAAAGAGAGTGACATATGTAGACTGTGTGATTAATTTAATTTGTTCAGGTTCGCTTGCATTGTTATACATAAACCTTAACAGGGAACCAAGCAATAACTTATACCCATTGGGCAAAAGATAATACGGGTCGAACTCGTCATCCTCTTCCAAGGTATGGTCTATCAATTGAAAAGAATTTTCAAAGGTTTCGTTGCAATCATTACAATAGTTATGCGGTGGTTCATCATCGAAGGTCACTGAAACCCAGCCTTTTCTTTTATATATCCTGCTCCGTATTTGACGAAGGCTGAGTTGACATCTTCTCCATCTGGCAATTGCACAATAGTAACGGGGAGTTCCCTAGCCAGTGAGCGTGCGAACTCCGTGCCAGCCTGGTCGCCATCTGCGAAGACGAAGACTCTTTGAAAGTCCGATAGGAGCCTGGTGTAATGTTTCTTCCAAGAATTAGAACCAGGTACACCAACGCAGAAAAAACCCACACAGGAAGAAACAGTAATAGTATCCAGTTCACCTTCACACACTCCTATAAAATCGCCCGCACGTTCAACATCTAGCACGTTATACATTTTAGTTTCGGCCCCAGTCATACCCATATACTTTGGTTCAACTGCAGGATTCAAACTTCTAAATCTTAAATCAACCACGCCAGTTTTAGTTATGTACGGTATGGATAATCTGCCACCAAAAGATTCGTGCCCTATCTCAGGCTCCGCGACTACGCCTAATTGCGCCAGACGTGCTATCTCCATTGAGATACCTCTGCTTTTTAGGTAATCTTCCGCCAGATAAATGTTTGCCGCGTACCGCTTGGTTGCTACACCCAGTAATTCCTTCTGCAAAAGTGACTGCTTCACGTATGTTTATCCCTTCTTGCTGCGAAATAATTTGAAGACTGTTACCTTGCACTCCGCAGGCGAAACAGATGAATATGTTATCGTTGAGATTAGCACTTCCAGATTGGTGTGTGTCGGAATGGAAAGGACACTTGAGATTAACTTGCCCGTTTCCTTGTCGAACACTTGCTCCGTAGTGGATAAGAACTTCTCTGATACTTGGAAGGTCGCTGTCAATGTTTATCACCATATCCCGCTTCTCTTAATAGATGTACCGCATCTTCTAACCTTAGCAAGCAGACCCAATCGGGGACCGACTTCTCACCTTGACCATTAAGTCTTAAGACTACAACACCAAGTGCTTTCTTTTTTCTATCTTTTAATTGTTTAATTGCTGCTGCTGGACTAAATCCAGCCCGTGCTTTTACCTCAAAATCTATACCAACACAGCCAGTAATATCACTGCCACTACGACCAGCACCTGTAGATTCCGCAAATGGGAATCCGTTGTCAACAAGGTAGTTAGCCAGGACTTTTTGACTTCTGTATCCACGATGTTTCCTACTCTGTGATGGCAATTAAGAAATACTCTTGTCCCTGTGTAACGCTTTAATTGCCAGTTCTAAACCAGCATTAACGCCATCAAGATACTCGCTAGTACTTTCAACCTTGAGTTCTGTAATCTTTTGAATAGACTTTTTGATTTCATTATCCATTGCAAAGACAACGAACTGACGAATCTCTTGTGTCATATCGTCTTCTTCTTCTCTAATCATTATCCGCCATTCTCTGGTATGTCTTCCATATACATAAACTCAGGGTTAAATGATAGCCAACAAGTCAGGTTTGCGTTGGCATCGGCACGCCCATATCTGTTCTTTACTGGAGCAACCGCCATAGAAGTACCAACGACACCAAGAGTGCAGATAAGAGCAGGTAGTTGAGCAACCTTACCCTGAAGGGCAGACCTAGGCTGGCACGGATTTCCCATAACACCCTCACTTGTATGATGAAGAACAATAATTGCAGCATTAGTTGCACGAGCAAGATACTTCAACTCCTTCATAATGGCACGCATTGAGGCGAACTCCTCACCACCATCGGTGGCTACATCCATCAGGTTATCTACAAAGACAGCAACAGGTGGACAACCCCAGAGTTCCTCGAAGGCTTGGACTTCCTCATCAATGTCTTGCAATGTGGGACTGGATTCAAAAGACCAGACAATATGGTTACCCCTAGCAAGGGTAGCCTTGGTCCAACCAATGTCGCTTTCCATTAACTGTTCTACATCTGTCTGATTCTTACCTGAAATCATTGAGGCTAATCTCATAGCCATTGTGTGTGCATTGGTATCTGCTGAGATGTAAAGACTAGGCACCTTCATCTTAAGTGCCAACGCCAGGGCTAAAGTAGATTTACCAACACCTGGAGTTCCTGCCAACATAGAGACTTCTGCTCTACGAAATATAATTTTGTTACTTTCAAAAGAACGAAAGACAGAGGGCAATGGTTCCCCGCCTATGTCTGACCTGCCAACACTTCTTACTAGCGTTCTCATTCAGGTTGCTGCCTGACAATTGAAGCAGCGTGATGATAAGTCTTAGCCCTCACAGCAGTATCGTTAAAGTTGTAGTCGTTGCTTATCATCGCGTAAGTTGCTTGTCTTTCCAACTCTAACGCTATGTTATTACGAATAAATCTTTCAAATTCAGCCATAGGGAAATCTGACATAGAGTATTTTTTTTCTGTATTAAAATCCATTTCATCTCCTGTCTTAAGTTGGAAAGAGAGTTACCAATCATCCAATGCCCCCGACAATCGGTAACTCCCTAACCAATCCTTATTCGATTATGCCCTGTATTAGTTTACTGGCTTGCACTGGTCTGCGCCCATCGGCTGCGGGCAGACCCACATCGCGTACGGCTTGCCCGTTGCTTTGGCTAACCCCGTCTTGTAGGAACGTGCTCCGTGAACGCAGGTTGGTGTACTTGATGGAGCCTGCTGCGGGGCTGTTACGAAAGTAGGAATTGCTTGAGTGACGGGAGTTGAAGAGGTGGTTGCCAAAGGGGAGACAACGTATGCACCTGTAATCATCTTTGCTGTTGCTGCAATTTGTGTTGAGTAATCAGAGATTCCCTCTAGCAATATGCTGAGTTCTTCTACCGTGTTAGCACGTATGTTAATCATATCTGAATTCGATGCCATAGTGGAACGAATAGAGACCTGTAACTTATAGTCATCTGTTGCCATTTATTTTTCCTTTGCGAATTGGCAGTGTGCTGTGAGTCCACAGAAACTGCACGATTGTAGGTTCGGTAGAAATATACCAGCCTTTCGGGCTTTGTCAAAGCCATCAACAAAATATTCCAGCGTGTCTTGCGTATATCTACTTAGGTCAATCATTGTCCCTGTCCCAGAATCTCTGGACATCCAGTAGTTACCTAGATTAACTTTTACTCCGAGCATCATCTCAACCCCTACTTTGTAGAAGCCTAGTTGAAGGTCGGATACGGGTAAGCGTGATGAAGTCTTGAGGTCAACTATAACTAACTGACCATCAACCTCAAATATCCTGTCAATAAACATCTTCACTGTTACACCAGCGATGACAGGGTTGAGTTCTAGTTCGATAGCCCTGGCACCTTGTGGTGTGGTCCAGAGTTTCCAACTAGGATTGTTCTTGCGCCAAAGGATATAGTTATCTACCCATTTGGAACCATTGGTATTCCACCAAACTTCATCTTCTTTGTTTGGGTTAGCAATCGTTGCACGCCCAGCCCTTCGGGCAGTAGCAAAGTCAAGTCCTTCTGTTTCTTTTTTCCAAGCAGTATCCCAGAATGTATTACTCATTTTCTAAGTCCCACATCTCTGCTGCTAAGTGGAATGCTCTGCCTCCAGCAGACCAGATAGATGGTTCTTCTGGTACTTGTAGCAATCTACCTAAGTAATATTGGTAGCCACAAGTTAAGTAAGTTGTAAATGCAGAGTAAGAAATATGTGCTGGCAATTCATAACCATCTAATTTAATCATCGTATCCCCTGTCTTAAATTGTTACATAGTCCTCTCCTAGAGGACAGGAGTGAACTCGATAGGAGAGAACTATGTAATTCTATTTAGTTGTTAATCAGGTTACCCTCGGCAACCTGATTTAGGAAATGCCCCCCTACCCCCCAAGAAAAAAATCTTGGTTGGTAGAAGAGATGCTTCCCTCGTGTAACCTTCATTGAGGTTTCGCCCCCACTCTTGCGAGTAGGAAAAGTGTAGCACAAAAACAAAAAAGAACCCCACCACCTCGGCGTGTTGCCAAGATGATGGGGACTTTTATTACTTAAGACTTAGGTTACTTAGAACCCTTACCGAACTCAGTTGCTTTAGGGTCAAGTGCTTTTAGGACTGGACCAGCCACTGCTGCTACTGCTGCAGAAAGGAAAGCCTTAGGGCTTGTCTCTCCTGCAAGGTAGAGTGCTAGACAGGCAGCAAAGGCTGCGCGGAAGTATGTCGCAGCAATTGCTACGAGTTTATCTTTATTCATTGGTTCTCCTTAGGATTTGAAGACTGGCTTACCGAACCCTACAACAAAAACAGGTAGGGACTTCTTCAGTGCTGAGCCATTCTTCTTCTTGTAAGCACGCTTCTTCAGGCAGACTTGCCCTCCGTTGCGTTGGTCACCTTTTTTATCAGGGGCAGTGTTGCCCTCGATGCAGATAACTGTACCATCGCCGTTGTCACGGACGACGATTCCAACGTGGGAAATACGGTCAACTCCATCATTTGGGAAGTCGAAGAACACTATATCTCCTGGCAGTGGGGTAGCATTTTCTGGCTTCTCCCACTGGTCTTTCTTGATAAAGGCATTGGCACCTGCTGGGGTGTAGACACAAGAAGGAATTTTCAAGCCCACCTCGTTAGCGCACCAGTTCACAAATGACCCACACCAAGGTTGAAAGTTAGCCTTGGTAAAGGCACCGTATTTAGTTTCATTTTCTTTAGGACCTTCGATGACTCCGAGTTGTTCTCGTGCCATCTTGATGAAGTCGTTACGTTGTCCCATTACTCACTCGCTCTCTTATCAACCTTTGTAAAGGCTGCATTGATTTCTGTTATAGTTAATTTACCATCATCAAGGAAGCCTCTTGCAAGGCGTTCAACAACAGTTGCAACTCCCAGAGTACCCGCAAGTACCACAGCCTTGGCTGTTGAGATTCCCACAACCGCACCCGCACCTATCACCGATAGCCCTGATGCTGCAAAGACTGCAATTATCCGAGCAAGTATGTTCCATACACTGCTGACCATTACTCATCCTTTGGATTGCGTAGTGGATAAGTAATAGCCCAAACAAGAAGGGTACCTACGATGGCATAGCCCACTACTGTCTTGGCTGAGCCGTCAAGGACGACCCAAGCAATACCCATACCCAACAGGGTCCAGCACTGCTCTAACATATCTCTAAAAAAGTTCACGGCTTGCGTCTCCTTACGGTTTTAGATTCTCTACTGGCAGCACCGCCGCCAGAGGAGGTCCCACCACTAGAGGGGGTTCTAGTAGTGGTAGTAGATGCCGCCAAAGTTGCTGCACCAGTAGCAATTTGTCCAACAATAACGGAGGCAACAATAATTTTTTCTGATTCGTCTCGTTCTTCTTCTGACATATCAGCACCTACACTTGCAATAGCAAGTAAGGCTTGGGCTGGGTCACTAAAGATTTCTGCAATTAGTTCTGCTGGATTCTCAAGGAGAACCAGAGCAATTGCTACCTCTGCAGTAATAACAACTTCATTGCCTGCCTCATCTGTACGCACCTCAATAGGTGTATCAGGTGGCAGGGCTGCTAAGGTAAGTCCAGCATCTGCTACGGTCTGTGCACTAATGGGTGCACCTTGTGACTGTGCTATAATCTCAGTAACGACTGCTTGTACTTCTGCAGGTGTAGAGGTTGCAGTTACAACAGCAGGTGGTTCAGGTGCTATAACAGGAGGTTCGGGTGCTATTGGTGCTACGACGGGCGGTTCAGGTTGAAGAGGTTCAGGTTTAGGTGGCTCAGGATTAGGTTCTGGCGCGGGTGGTACAGGCTCAGGGGCAGGCTCTAATGGAGGTTCAACCACAGGTGGTTCCTCTATTGGAACAGGAGGTTCTTCCGCTGGAGGCTGACCAATTGAACCCTCAGGGTCAGGGATTGCAACAGGCGGTTCAGGCTCTACTACAGGAGGCTCTGGCTCGGCAGCAGGGGGTTCAGGTTCAGCAACAGGTGGTTGGGCCACAGGTGGCTCGACTGGTTCGGGTTCTTTGGCTGGCGGTGGCGGTTCTACTGCTGTCGGTGGTGGTTCCGCTACTTCTTTAGGTTTTGCGTTAGCAATTCTTTCTTCTTCCGCTTTCCTTGCAGCCTCTGCTGCTATCGCTGCTCTTGCCGATGCAATTTGCTGGGCATTATATTCTGCCACCCTTGCAGCCTCTGCTACCTCTGCTGCCACTCTTGCTGCCTCTGCTTGGGCTGCTTGTGCTGCGTTAACTGCTGCTAATGCAGCCTCTGCTGCTTGCCTTACAGCCTCAGTATCTACAGGAGTTGGAGGCGGTGTTGGCGTTGGTGTTGGTTCGGGTGCAGGTGTGGGAGTAGGAATCGGTGTTGGCTCTGGGGTTAGAATGGGTGTTGGTGTTGGCTCTGGAGTAGGCGTAGGCGAGGGAGTAGGCGCGGGAGTAGGTTCTGGTGTGGGAGTTGGAGTAGGTGTTGGGGTAGGTGTTGGAGTAGGTTCGGGAGTGGGTTCAGGAGTAGGGACAACACCACTATTGTAGAATCGTCCAGGTCCTGAGTAGTTATCACTTATGTAAGTGGTCCACTCACCAATAAATCCACCTTCGCAAAACAATCTTGCTATGTCACCTTTGCCATTAAAATAAGAGTTGTCTGCATCCCAACCTGTGAGTGCACTATGGATTTCACCAGCAGGATTTGAACAGATGATTGTTACATCCCTGACCATCAACTCTTGTGGAGTTGCAGATGCAGATGGTAAATAAAAACAAGTTCCTACTACTATGAAGAAAGCAACAAGTGTTTTAGTTTTTCTCACATAATAAGACATAAATCTGGTCAACACGGGCCTCTAATCTATTAACTTGGTCTTTGACTGAACTGCCCCCGTTTGTTTTTAATTCAAATAAGTAATGCTTAACCATCCATCGAACTGCTCCAGCAAATGCTGCGCCAATTGCTGATACGGATACTATTAATGCTGCCCAATCTACCGCGCTCATTATACTGTCCTTACGGTTATCTCTATGATGCCACCAAAACCATCAAAGCGTTTATCGGGCGGTGTCATACGGGTGAATGTAACTTGTTCGATTACTGCCTGTCGTGATTCTCCTGTTGTCAAGTCTTGCCAAGTCAGAACATCGCCTGTCTTTTCAATCTCTTCTAGCAATTGGATACGAGCATATGCTCTACCCTCATAGCCAACTACAGTATTAAACCTGTCTGTTTCAATATCAAAACAGTAGACAGGAAAACGAATGACTCTATTGCGCGGAGATGCAATGGTTGCCTTGGCTTGGTATCCCTTAAAGGTAGGACCAGCAGTTGTAGTAGTTGTATCACGGCTAAGTGTAAACTTGTATGCTAGGAACTCTTGTGCTACTTCAGGCTGAGATGTAGTTACTTCTACTGCACCTACACCTGAGTTGTAAGTGATGTGGTCATACTGTGTTTCAGTACCATTCTCATCTGTAGCAAGAGATGACAGTGTAAACTCACCAGATGTAAATGTACCGCGTCCAATAAGACGTTTGTAGTTCTTAGGCTCTAAAGTAGAGAATCTAATTTTACCTGTAGTTATAGAGCCAGATGATGCTAAGACTGTAGTTGATTGAATGGCTATGCCATTACTGCCTGATGTAGTAAAGGCTAGTTGATTGCTATTACCTATAAAATCTACGCTAGTAGCATAGCCAGTAGCAGTACTGAGGTAAGTATCTTTGGCATAGGCAAAGCGTAGAGATTCAATCTCTGTGCCTAGGTCAATGCGATATAGTCCAGGAGATGTACCAATTGTACCAGTTGCCCAGACATATTTATCGCGGAATGCAAAGTCATAGACACCATTAGTGTCTTCAAATATCAACGGACCATAGGACAAGTCACCAGTTGTATCTGAGATACTAGCCACACGCATACCCTTATTGGTACCAATCATCAAGTAACCAAGGTATGACTCAATCTTAAGAACTATCTCCCCAATGGGTAGTTGTGCTGCTACAATCCCTGATGTCAGGGTAGGCATAACACCAGCAGTAGCAGTAGTTAAAACAAACTTGTAGATGGCGGAGTTACCGCCAAGGTAACCAGCAGCATAGATAGCAGAGCCACCTTCAGAGATAGATGACCATACCCAGTCAGCATTAGGGTGTGTGTAAATAGGTGTAGG
>Ga0222713_10001272_pt1 | contig 28649 bp, 50 predicted proteins | sample C33_649DmetaG_FD_165061 | JGI IMG/M metagenome (GOLD analysis project Ga0222713, IMG submission 165061) | Estuarine water microbial communities from San Francisco Bay, California, United States - C33_649D | ecosystem: Environmental > Aquatic > Marine > Unclassified | place: USA: California... | reverse complement strand
ACAGACCAAGCATCTACTAAGTATAATTGTTTTAAATCTCTAGTTAAAAACTTAGCAGAAGAGTTACCTTTCCATACTCCCAACTCGATACCTACTGAATTAGGAGGTATATGAGCAATAATATTGCTTGAGTCTTTGTTCATACCATTCATCATATCTTTTTACCTATCATTACGTGGTCGGCCCATTTTCTAGATCTTTCATCTAAAGCTGAAGTATCTATCCAATCACCGATAATTGTTAAACCTACATCTTGAGTAATAGCTTTCCAAGCATCTCTACCAAATCTCCAATTGTCAGGATTATCATGCCATATGCCCCTTTCACTAGGAGCAATATGTATCATACAACATCCTAACTTCAATACTCTTTTACATTCTGCAATAAATTTAAATGGATTATTCACATGCTCTAATACTTGTCCTGATAATACTAGGTCAATAGAATTATCATCAAACGGTAAAGTATATGGACCTGGCATAACATGCGTTACATCTTTACCAGAAGCAATATCTGGAATCCAATAATGCTTTGCTTTATGTTTTAATAGATTCTGATACGATCTATCTTGATCTGGTCTTAAAGCTCTACCACCAATATCAATAATATCTATATCATTTTCAAGCTCTATCATACCTAAAGCTATTTCCATGTTTGTGTAACTAGAAGGGTGCATGATTATTCCAATAATTTTTAGTAGCAGCACTATCAAAGTCAAAGCCCCAATAGTCGATATCTTGTGCGTACCAATCAGCAACTATTTGTATAGTTTGAGGTGTATATAAGTCTTTATAAGAGTATTCCACGCGAGTAATATTACGTTGTGGATAAGTGGTCAGTAAATTAAAATACTTATTTAAATCTTCATTTAAATGTTCTAACCTTAACATATCACATCGTACTACTCCTAAGTCATCGGTTACATGATCTAAAGCAGTATACCAACCACGAATAGCTCTATGCCAATAATATTGTTTACCACCCCATTTATGTCTTTCTTCTAGAAAAGCTTCTAATGAAGATACATCAGCGTAACCCTCAGGTGATTCTGCTTTACAAAACATATAACGCGAAGCTACTCGAGCCCATGGATTACGTATAATAGCAAAGGCAGGCATCGCTTGATACATGGGTTTTAAATCTCTCCAGCGTGCATGTTCCCAACCATGATGATCATCAGATTGTTTCATAGTCTTGCGCACTGCTTCACTATAGTCTCGCGACTTATGCGTACTAGCATTACATATCTGTACCATAGGTCGCAGTGTATCATTTCTTCGTATAGACATGCCACCATTCTTAGGTATGTGTATAAACAGTTTCTTCATATCTGTTCCATCAAAGCAGAGACATCTTCGCCTCTATGTGGTAATTTATCTTTTAAAAAGAAATGCACAAAATGACAATCTTTAATATTATGTATAGCAGTAAATAATCCATTCCAAGCAGGATTCAAATGCTGAGTAGGTATATTATACTTTTTAATAAAATAGTTTAATAAAGTTTGATCAGTAGACCATTTCCAAGCACCTTTACCATCTACAAAGTCTTTAAACTCAAATCGATTAATAAACTCTTTAGGTGTTTCATTCTTTAGATAAGGTTTAAAGAGTTGACTGTTTAATAGAATCAAACCCATATTAAAGAACTCATAACCTTTAGCATTAAAATTAAAATTAATAGTATTGTTTAAATGCATGTATTGCATACGAGAGTAATTAATAATCTTTTCTAGATACCAATCTTGTATATCCATCTCTCGTTCACAGACAGCTCCAAAAGCTTTGGTTACATCGAAGCTATCAAATATATTAGGAGCACTATCCCTAATATAGATATCAGCGTCGATAATACCGATTTGATCATAATCATCCAAATATTCAAATGCATTCTCCTTTTCATAAATGGGTAAACACCCTACTCGTGATACAGCTTCTTTACTACGATTACTAGTAAATGGATCTGGTTTTATCCAAAGTGTAGGTGTACGTTGTACATAATGGTCTATATTATATTTTTTACAGTAGTTAGCCACACTCTCTATACAATGTGTATAAAGCTTAGAAGGTGTGCCTACGGCTACTTGGTAAATCATTCTTTTCATCGTGTAGGTTGATAAAATGTAATATCGGGTTCCTTATTCCCATGTCGTATAGTATTACCCATATCTGCATGATACAATTGTACTGCAGAAAAATATTTGTCATCTACTGTGGTAAACTTTTGTATATAAGCATCAGAATTAGCTTTAATAATACAACCTCGTACGTGGTTTACTAATATTTTAGCTTTAGCAGGATGTAAAGTATAAGCACCACAAGGCCATTTTGAACCTACGGGCCCATTACCTTTTAAATAAGTATAACCTAAACACAATACCACATTCCAATGTTTCATTTTTTCAAAAGGTAATGGCTTCATTAATAAAGCATCATGTTCTATGATAATGTAAGGATTGTTTTGCTCAGCACATTGTTTCCATAATGCATAATGAGAACCCCAAATAGCTAATTCTGTATCAGTAAAGTCTCTGCCTTCTAAACCTGACCCAATAGAATAGATACGTGTAAAATGTAAATCTTTTAATATAGAAAGATCTTTGGGTGTAATAGCTTCAAATAATTTAACATCTAGTCCACGACTTTCCCAAGAGGGTTTACAAATATTACGATAATGTACAGAGACAGGATGATCTGACATCTGTATCATATGTACTTCCCAATGATGTTTCTTTTCTTTACTTTCTAAAATCATTTAAATCAAAATTAGTGCCGACCATTTTATATAATGATCTATTATGATTAGTATATACTAAAACCTCTGGATCGTCAAGCAAAAAGTCACAGCCTTTACAATAATTTGGATAATTACCTGTTTTATGATCTTCTCTTAGTTGCTCATACTCTTTACCATACCAAATCTCTTCGTAAGTTTGTTCAGAGAAGTGACCTAACACAGCTTCTTCATCTCTACCCAATACTTGACAACAAGGATTCACTGCTCCTGTCTTACCATCTAGGCCTCCTGCTCGTATGACTAGATCAGGTGAGAATGGTCTACCACAAGTTCTCATTTCACCTTTACGTTTATAATCTACATCATAGACACCAGACCAATTATGCATTTTCCAAATCTCTGTTTTGGTGCCTGCCCATTCATCAATCTTTTTATATTGCTCTGTTTCATATTCTACTTTATCATTATCTAATATCAAATGATAAGAGGCTACAGTGCAATTGGCTCCTGTCTCATTGACATAGTCTTGCATAGCTTTCATATTGTTAAGGACTAAATGAAAGTTACCATTAATAGTATTATGCATCCATTTATTATAAGTCTCAGCAGAGTAACCAATGATAGAAAATCTAAAGAAGTCAATACCTGCATCTACACAATCGCGCATGAATTGATCTTTCATAAGAAAGCCATTAGAGAAAGCATAAGCTTTAGCTCCATACTTCTTAACTATTCTAATATAGTCTGGTAACTTTCTTTGTAATGTAGGTTCACCTGAACCTTCTAAATTAACTACGTTTAAACCATGTTCAGCTAGTTGAGCTACAATACGTTCAAATTCATCAATCTTCATCTTTTTTAGAAAACGTTTATCTCTACCACCTGTTCTCATATCTTGAGGACACATAGAGCAAGAATAGTTACAGCCACCATTCACTTCTATTACTGCTCTATCTATTTTTAATTCTTTCATGTTAATTCCAATATCTTAGCCTTATACCAACGAGCTCTTCTTTCTATTTGCTCTAACGCATTACAACGATACTTGACACCAGCTTTAATTTTAAAAGTTCTTAATTCTTCTTTTAATTTATCAAATAAAATTTCTCGTGATTTTACTTTATCCCAATTGCGCATATAATGAAAGATATCTTTCTCACTAAGCATAATACAATGAGGTGTATTAAATTTAGTCACAGCAGATCGTGATATCACAATCATAGGTTTATAAAAGTTTTTAGCAATATAATGCCACATACCATCATAACATAATACTAACTTAGCAGTATTGATATGATACATGGCTTCACTAATAGGTGTTTTATAAGTAAGTTCTACAGCGTGATCTAATCCTTGACAAGCTAACATAGATAGTATCTTATCGTAATCATAATGACTTAATAATAACTTCCAGTCACGAGGTACTTCTGCATTGAAAGTAGGTCTCCAAAATACTATTTTATGTTCATCTATAGGTAGTTGACAATCATCTCTAAAGAACCAAGAGGATGATAAAGGATTACCAGTAGATCTATAAGCGCCTCTAGCGCGATACTTATCAATGTCTTCGTCATCACTATTTAACTTAATAGATACATCTACCATATGCTGATCTCTATAAAAGTTATGAATGTATTGACCTCTTTCAATAATAGTTTCTGCATCTTCTGGATGATGTAATGACATACCATCGTGAAAGTAATGAAAGGTAAGAGATACGGGTTCTTGAAAAATATGGGCTACACGATGAGCAGAGTTTAAACCCATCATGATATCTCCTGCACCTGGAGTAGCCTTCCAATGTATATCTTTGGACAATACGGGATTATTTTTTGCAATTGGTTTCATCATAAAACAAAAAAGAGGTCTCCGAAGAGACCTCGAACTTTAACTCTTAGACATATAAGCAGAAGAACCAAAGAAGGTTGCAACTACACCAGCCTGCGCTATATAGAACATGGATAATAGATTATCCAAAGCTGTAAGTCTTTCAACTGATAGCATAGGAGTAAAAAGTGCTACAGTAAATAATACCATAGAACCCATAGCTACCCAAGCCATTTGTCTTAATTGATCTTCTTTCTTGTCTTTATTTTCTATTTCAATCATTCTCTCAGCAGCGGCCATTTCTTCATCTGTTACGATGCCGTCACCGTCTGCGTCGAACTGTGCATACTTAGATCCATTCTGTAATTTTTTCTCTGCCATGATGGACTCCTATGTAATAACATAAGTATTTATAAGTTTGCAATACGAACTAAAGATTCCACTAATGGTTTAAAATCTTTTAAATGTAAAGCATTAGGACCATCAGAAGGAGCCTGATCTGGATTATCATGTACTTCGAAAAAGAAATTAGTGACTCCCATAGCGGCGGCTGCTTTAGCTAATCCTGGTACATATTCTCTATTACCACCACTTACTGTACCATTACCACCAGGAGCTTGTACACTATGTGTTACATCAAATACAATAGTATTCTCATAATGTTTTAACATATATTGTATACCAGTAAAGTCTACTACTAATGTATTATAACCAAATGATGTTCCTCGCTCAGTAATCCACACTTGATTCTTATTAATAGTATTAGTCTTAGATAGAATACCAGCTACATCCCATGGAGCTAAAAATTGTCCTTTCTTAATATTAACAAACTTAGCGTTACCCTTAGATACTTGATTACAAGCTTCTACTATAAGATCAGTTTGTCTACAAAGGAATGCAGGTATTTGAATTACATCTACAGTAGACCATTGTTCTAATGATTTAATATCTTCTACAGAATGAAAATCAGTTAATGTTAATGTTTTAGCACCTAGATCATTTTTAAGATGTAAGAAGTCTCTTAAAGTTTTTTCTAATCCTACGCCTCTTTTACTTCCTAATGATGTACGATTAGCTTTATCATAAGATGCTTTAAAGACATATTGTATACCATATTCTTTACATACTTCTTTACAGTGCTGTGCAATCATAAACGAATGATCAAGCGATTCGTGCTGACAAGGGCCTGCTATAATTCTCATGCTAATCTATTTCTTAATTCAGTAGAAGAAAAAGAATGTTTTCTATCATTGTATATGATTTCAATATTTTTACGTATACAAATTTCTTTACCTGAAAACTCTTTATCTTTATATTCTTCACCTATGATTCTAACATCAATAGGATAGGTTAATAATATATCTATAACTTCAGATTCGTAGGTATAAGGAATAATCTCGTCGATGTATTTACAGCCTGCTAATTGTACATAGCGTTCAAAGACAGATTGTATAGGTTTAGATTTAGTAGTTCGATCTAATGAAGGATCGGTTTGTAGACAGGCAATAAGATAATCACAATGTTGCTTAGCTTCTTTAAGCATAGTAACATGACCTGCATGAAATAAATCAAAAGCAGAAAAGGTTATTCCGGTTCGTTGCATACCCGTATATGATCTTCAGCTGCCATGATAGTAGAGAAAATAGCTTCGTAAACTACTTTATTATCTTTATAAGAAACTACTCTGTATTTAGTTTTATCATCTTCATAATGAATAGGCCATATTTCAAAGCCTTCTTTTTTCTTAAATTCCATAATCATTTTTTCTTACCTGAGGTTCTCCTAACAATGTCGTTGTGGTTAAACTCTGCCCAATAGAGTTCAAATGCTACTCCATCTTCTAATCCTTCAAACTGATGAAACTTACCAGGTTTGACTTGTGTAAATTCACCTGGGTATAATATAGTTTCATCTACTAAACCTTGATCGTCTTGCCAAACAGTTACTTTCATAATACCAGACTCTACAAAGAATCCATTCCATTTGTATTCATGTTTATGTTCTGAACATACAAAACCTTTTTTGTATTCTATACGATGAAACTCTAATACACCATTAGCATGTATCAGTTCTGTTTGACCCCATATCTTACCCGACTTACTCACTCCATTTACCCCACTTCATAACAAAGTTCTCTGCGCCGTCCTCTGCGAATGATTCACTATGACCAGGACACATCACAGTCTCTACTAATTGATCATCTATGTAACATCTAAAACCATAATGGTCATGATGTAGTATAGTTTGTGCTTTACGATTCTCATTATTAAATTCTGATAATAAGTATATCGTTTCTCTTCCACCTGCTTTAGACATTAAATTCACCCCATTGATTAATCCAATTTTCCGCTACTGTAGATGCTTCTACCATAGTAGCACAACCTCTTTGTTCTATGACACTAGCTCCTTTCTTTAGTATGACTTCAAATTTAGTGTTGGTACCTTTTTCTATGATAGCCTCTCTATCTTGTCTAGCTAAATGACCACGTCTCACTGTTGTTGCAATGCCTCGTTTTTCTCTAACCAATCTTCTGCTGTAGTACCATCATCATCTTGTGTAGCTGCTCTATAATAGAGAATTACTTCTTTTTGTTGTAATACGTATCTTCGTAACTCTTGCATATTGTAAGCCATATTCTCATAGCTTTGCGGTGTCATAGCAAAGACTACAAAGTCGTTACCTATAATACTTTCTATTTCAGCAATCTTAGCTTCTAGATTATCTTTAGTAATCACAAACCATCTTACATTCTCTAATTGAATAGCAGCGGGTAAAGGAGGTTGGTAAATAGGTACTCGTACTTGTTCAGTCACAGTAGTAATGACTGGAGGTGTATAAGGTACTGGTTTAGTAGGTAGAAAAGAACAGCCTGTAATAACTAAACTACTCAGTAGTAATAGGATCTTCATGTTCTTCTCCTGCATAAGTAGGTGCGTTTACTAAAGCTTGTTGTGCCGCTACTAATACTTGTTTAATCTTTTGTTTACAACCGTAACCATTAAAACCATCAATGTAAGGATCATGCATCACACCTTTCCATTGTTCTAGTTGTTGTTTAATAGTGTTTACTCCACATTGTTCTACGTACGGCATTATTCTTCTCCATTAGCTGCTTGTATCTCTTGTGAGTCTCTTTCGATACTCCTAAATACTTCGTCAGTTCCATTATTAATTCTAGGTTCAATCAAACCGGGTCTTGCTAAAGCTAATCGTTGTAAATCATGTTCTCTAAATATTTTTAGATACTCATTCTTCTCAGCTTCTAATTGACTCATACTAGTTTGTAGACCAGTAATTTGTTGAATCTGTTGTTGTAGATTGTTTTGTAAACTTTGTATAGTAGCTAGATTAGTAGCTTGCGCTGTTTGAAATGCTACATTCTCTGCTCTTAATTGATCAGCTTGAGTTTGTAATACATTCACTCTACTCTCTAAGTTATTAACAATAAACAAATGCCCCATAAACCCTACGCCTGCTAATGCAATAAGAATAGGTAACATTTTTAAATACCCTAACATTATTCAAAAGCCCATGCGCGAATAACTGTGTCAAGATTAAATGATCGCCATTCATTTAAATCTAAATCAAAGACTTTATACAAACCTGCTTTAATTTCAGAAGTAGTCTTAGGATGTTTCTCTACTGGAATCATCTTTGGATTAGTAGTACATCTCATGGTTCTTAGTAAACCATCTTTCTTTTTAGTAAACTCTACTGTTACTTCACGTTCAGATAAATTAGTTAATACATTTTCAATATTAGACACGTAGTTCTCCTCTTCTTAGTTTCTTAAAATCTTCTTTCATTTTACGATAAACCATCTTACCGCAACCTGGCATTAATGCAACGGAACTTAAAGCTGGACCGCCAAGAGCATTACTATTTTTCTTTTCATAGTAAGCGCACCAAGGTACCACATCTTTCTCATTTTCTTTAGAAACTACTATCATAGCTTCTTTAGTAAGTTTTCTAAATTGTTTAGCTTTTTTACCGTTCATTAAAATTCTCCAGTTATAGTTGCATACACATCACGCCACTTGGCACAATAAGTCATACCTTTACTCATTTGTTCGATACTATTGTAATCATGAGCCATCACTATAGGTTGTAAACCAACATCTAATCCAGCTTGTGCATTATCTACTTTATCTTCAATCCACCAGAGGCCAGAGTCTTTCCAACGTGTTAGTGTTCGGTCTTTATCATCACCAGTACCTAATATAGTAAAGCCTTCAAAGACATCACCAAAGGTATTGATTAAATTCATTACACGAAGACGTTTAGCTTGATCTAAACTAGTCTGTGAAGTAATGACATGAAACTTATAACCATGCTCATCATGTAGCTTTTTTACATATTTAACAGCATCTTTAAAAGGAGATAGTGTTAACATATAAGCAGATTCATTAAAGGTTTGCACTAATTCATCTGCTTTGGATTTTGTTATACCATAGCTTTCATGTATTTTATAAAAAGATGGGTCGAAATCAGAGTAGCCTTTCCTTGCCATAAAGCGAAAGAAAGAATCTCTCCAACTTAACAATACACCGTCTGCGTCAACTAATATTACATTCATGAAATAATTATAACGGTTTTAAAGATTAATGTCAAGCTTTATTTAAAGTAAGTATTCAACATATCTATTTTATCTTGATACTCAGCCATGCGTGCTAGTTCTCCTTCAATGGAGCCCATAATGTCAGGATGTTCTGCAACACCTACGCCCTTCTCAAGATAAATTTCAATGTTCAGCTTATGTTTTTCAATACAAGCTTCAAAATGCTTAATTAGAGTTTCAATGATTTTACGTCTCATACTACTTCTAATCGTTTCATTAATCTTTCTGCTCTATTGGTAACTTGTTTGTACCATTTAGAGTCTCTGCCTTCTACTGCTGCCTTCTTCCAGTCTTTAGCATCTAAAGCTGCTTTGAAGTTTTTAAATCCAGATAGTCTAGTGCGACCCATATTAAACATCATGTTTACTAATACTTGTTGCACTTCATCAGGCCAAGTATCAAAGTCTTCGTATAAGGCTTGACATTCACCGATAGCTGTAGTTAAGTCTCTTTCAAAACATTTCTTAACACGCTCCTCGCTGACTGCGGTACCAACTGGTTTCCCTGATTCTTCATCGGCATCGGTAATAAGATGACCAACGCCAAACGTAGGATAACCAAGGTGGTCAAGATAAATCTCATACACTACACCTTCATCTATTTTTAATTGTTCGTATACTGCTTCTCTATTCATTTGTATATCCGTCCAATGTTTTTTGGAATTTGTTAGCATGTGATCGTTCTGCTTTGGCAAGTGTTTCAAACCAATCTGCGATTTCGTCAAAACCTTCTTCCCTAGCCACTTTAGCCATACCTGGATACATATCTGTATATTCATGTATTTCTCCTGAGATAGCACTTGCTAACATTTCCGGTACTGTTTTAGCAGGTAAACTCGTTCCGGGATCACCTACCCCCATTTCTATTAGATATTCCATATGCCCATGTGCATGTCCGGTTTCACCTTCTGCAGTAGCTCTAAATACAGAGGCTATATCAGCGGCACCTAATACATCACATTGGTTAGCAAAATAGAGATATCTTCTATTAGCCATCGATTCGCCAGCAAAGGCGTCTTTCAAGCATTGTTCTGTTTTTGATCCTTTAAGATCCATTGTTTCTCCTAATTAATTCTTTAGTCATTATATATTCTCTTACGAAATCACTTCTTACTATATCTGACCAAATAAATTGTATATGGCAAACATCTTTTATTTGTTCGAAGATATTAAGAAATTCTAATATACCAGTTTTATCTGCATTACGAGTAAAGTCTGATTGATAGTAATCTCCACTTAATATAATACGTGTATTTTTACCACATCGTGTTACAATAGAATCTAATTCATGAAAATTAAGATTCTGACATTCGTCTACTATAATAATAGCATCGTCCATAGTAGTACCACGTATAAACGAAGTCGATAAAAATTCTATACGATTTTGCTCAACTAGGTTATTATAAGCATCTCTATCTTCAAATAGTTCTGCGCAGATACCTATATAAGGAGCTTTGTAAGCTTCTAACTTTTCATCTATAGTACCAGGAAGAAAACCTATCTCTCGAGTAGGTACTATAGATCTAACTATGTAAATCTTTTTCTGAAAGCTACTACGATCTAAAATCGTTTCAAGTGCAAGATACAAAGCAATAAATGTTTTACCGGTACCCGCTGCGCCAGATAATATTAAATGGTTATTATTCTTCCACTCAGCAAAAGCTTCCGCCTGCGCCTTAGTCATAGGATCAATAGTAATCAAATCATCTAACCTAAGATTAGGTGTACGCGATCTTCTTCTATCTACGTCTTTATGGTGTTGTTGCGACCGGACTTCTTCTTGATTCTTTTTAAATGATCTTGCCATCCCTGACTTGTTTTATTAATTATGTTACCTGTATGTGTTATAGTTGATGGAGTACCAATTACTACTGAATACTTACCATCGGCTATTTTTTCTTCCATAGCTTTAATGGATAGAAACACTTCTTCTATCTCACCTGTTGCATTATTTTTTATATCGTAAAATGGCATAATGTAAATTAAGTAAGGGGCTAACTTATTACAGAAAGCCCCTTCCTAGATATTGGATCACACTCCTCTATAGGAAGCCGCAGCTTCTGTTATATGTTGTTGTAGGAAATCACGCTTCTTCATCATCTTTTGAGCTAATTCTGGCTTATTCTTTTTCGCTAACTTGTAGATATAATGATCTAGCTCCTTAACGTCTTTCTTCAGCCTTTCTAATTGACTCATGCAATCTCCTTTTGTTAAAAGTTAATATTTGAAGGAGACTAGATAGTGTAGTCCCCTACGCCCTTATGAGATTCGGATACGCCTCCTTTACCGTAGCTTTAGTTAACCCAGTTATTGCTTTCTTATTCATCATATCAATAAGTAGCAACGCCTCGTCCGGATGTACTGATTCTAATAAATCAATAAACATCTTTTCTCTTTTAAATCCTTGTATGTTAACACCGGGGCCTCCTTTCACAAAGTATTTAAAGTCTTTGTGTCTTCGAGTAATGGATGATGGTGCTGATTGCGCTAAATTAGGTGTATAAGGTGGCTTACCGCCTGGGAGCAGGAATTGAATAGTATCATCATAGATACATCTCAATACGTCTTTCAAAGGCCAACTCTCATATTGCTTTAACAATTCCACCTTTTCTTTTTTGGTTTTACCTTCAACTATTTTTGCTATCACTTCATGTACTTGCAGTACTATATTATATGCCATAATAACCTCGCTTTCAATAATATATTATATATGATATTTATTACTTTGTCAATCCTGACTCGATAAGTATTTTACGATTAGCTAAATGTAAATCTTCAATATCATTCTTTGATTGTCCAAAGTATGGTACACCCATATGAGAATCAATCATATGTTGTACTAATCTCTTTTGTTCTCCATTAATCTCTATTAAGAAGTCAGCCAGTATTCTACCGAACTTACCTGTTTCATCTTTGAATGTTAATAGAGTTTGTGATGAACCTGTTGGCAAATAACCTTTTACAAAATCTTTAGCTAATAAACCAAATACCTTTTCTTCTTTATTCGATGTTCTAGACTCGGGCGTATCAATACCCATAAATCGAACTCTTTGATTTCTTAACCAAACGTCGAAACCTAGATCGATATCTATGTCTGCAGTATCACCATCTATTATTTTAACTATTTTACATTTATATGAGTAGTCCATGTTATTCCTTTCCGTACAAATACATTTTACCGGCATGTCTTAATAAGACATAATCCAAACCTGTTTTATCTAACACCGAGAAGGCGTCATATAAAGTATTTATGATAGGTTTGCCTTGAACATTGAACGAAGTGTTCAATAAAACACCATCAAAGGCTGTTATTAATTCATGAGTCCAAGGAGTCACCGATTTATGTACTACTTGTAATCTAGCTGTGTTATCTATATGAGTCACTGCTTTTAATTCATCTCTATATTCTTCTTTTGTAAATACTGCGAAACTCATATACTCTAAATTATCTAATGTTTTAGATTTAAAATATTTAGGAGCTAATTCAGCTGTAGTCATAGGACCAAAAGGTCTAAACCATTCTCTAAATTTAACTTTAGCATTAAGTGTATCTTTCATATCAGGAAATTTAGGATCACAAATGATAGATCGATTACCTAAAGCTCTAGGGCCTAATTCATAGTTGCCTTGTATTAATCCTATAATCTTACCTGCTTTTAATAAGTCTACTATATCAGTAAGAGTAGGAGTAGTATAAGGTCTCGACTCTCTTCTATGTACATCACTAATGGGCATACCTGCATATTGTAAATGTTTTACTTTACCTTGGTCATTATGATAGAGACTTAAATAGTATTTAAGTGCACCAAAAGATAAACCACGATCATCAGGATTAGGCGGTACATAGATATTTAACTTTTGACCAAATTCATTTTTCAATCGTTCATTTAATAATACATTTAATGAGCAGCCACCTGTCATCACTACATTATCTCTCATAAAGGCTATAGTGTCGCGTATGTCTTTTCTTTGAAAATATTTTACTACCATATTCTCAAAACCTATTTGTAAATTTCGAGCAAACTTAGCAGATTCAGGAAAAGGTAATTCTATATCACGAGTATGATGTTTGTTCTGAGTAGCATGATTAAACATCCAAGTAATTTCTGTTTTCGATTTTAAATCTTGAGTCGCAACTAATTCCCCTAGGGTATCTAAATCATTAGTATAATCACCTTGTAGCGTTGGACTCCAATTTTTTACTTTATGTAAACGCATAGTAAAGAAGTCTTCCATACGTTCTGTATAGGGTTGCCAATGTTTAAAATGTTTCCAGATACGTCTCCATATATCTAGAGCTTCCCCCATATTACCTAAAGTAGTATGTTGTGTGAAGAGATCTTCAAAAGCTTGAATTAATTCTTTATTCTCTTCTCCTTTACCATAAGCAGAATAACCCATAATCTTACCTGGTAGATCTACTTTTAAAAAGCTAGAGGGATATAAATCAGCAATACACATGCCTAATTCATTATACTTACGTCCTATGTTACGACCTGTAGTAGTTAAATGAGTAACACCTGAAAGTCTATCTGCTGTAAAGTTTCTCCAAGCACCATCATCACCACCTCCATCAAAGCTATGTATAAAAGCATAATCAAAAGGAGATTGATAATAACCACAAGCAGCATGCGCTGTATGATGTGAGCATACGATGATGCAATCATTAAATTTAAAATATTTAGATAGTAAGTCTGGATGTAATACTTGTCCCCAGATACCTTCTGAGCGAGGAGCTTCTGGCCAAGTATTAAAATTAGACATCATAGGTCTTTCTGCTTCGTTACAGGTACCTGCAATTACACATTCTAAAGGTTCATCAGGATTATAATCACAGTATTTAATTAACTGTTCTTTTATGATACCTAAAGCAGTATGACGACTTACAGTACCTTCAGCTACAGTAGAACTACCAGCATTGAGTGATCTTTGCTGTAAATGCATATGTTTTTGATTAAAGACTCTTTCTAATTCTATAACACGAAAAGTTTGTTTAGTAGCATTGTAATAGGTTACGTTGGCGTCGTGACCGAAATAAAAAGATAAAATGTTACCCATCTAAATGTGCTACAGACCTTCTGTTAATACGACAACTAATAATACCATTATAGTAATCGTCTCTTAATAATACATTACGTTCAAATTGTTCTTTAGCTTCAAAGTAAGCACATTCACCTTTAGTCTTACAAAGATGTAGTATTTCTCTTTTGTAATGATGCAAACCCTTAGTTAGAGCTTCTTGTAACTTTTCAGAAGAACCATAATAAGTTTTCCAATCTGATTCGACTAAAGATCTTCGCTTTCTCTTTTGACCTTTTAATGGAGGTAGAGTCTTTTTAGACCAAAAGAATTTCTTACCTACATATTTTTTCTGTGTATCTAGTTCTGTTATTAGATAAACAAAACCATAGTAATCGCGATCAGATAACTCAAAGCGTTCATTATTGTATAACCATTCCATAGAATATTATATATCATGGTTAATCGTCTTGAATGAGCACTGCCTCCACATCTGCTCCACACATAGGACAATGTTCTGGTGGTAAGTCTGTAGTTGTCACTACTTCTGTAATTTCACCACACAAATCACAATCTAGTTCCCAAATAAAATGATGCATTATTCGTCTCCCCATACATCTGACCAACTTCCTGATAGGGCTCCTCTAGCATAATCTGTTGCTCGATTCTCAAAGAAGTTAGTGTGTGTGGGAGCATTAATCATTTCTTCAACCCAAGGAAGTGGATTCTTTTTAACTTTAAAAATACCTTTCATGCCTAAACTAATCAATCTACGATCGGCAATGTATCGTATGTATTGTTTTACATCTGCTGCTGTTAGATCCTCCATAGGACCCATAGCAAAAGCTAAATCAATAAACTTATCTTCTAGTTCTACCATCTTAGTAGCAATAGTGTATATCTGACTCTTTAATTTATCATTCCAAATAGCTAAATTCTCTTCAATATAAGTTCTAAAGAGTTTAATCATAGCTTCACAATGCTGCGTTTCATCTACAATAGACCAAGTTACTATCTGGCCCATACCTTTCATCTTTCCATGTCGAGGAAAGTTTAACAACATAATAAAGGAACTAAACAATTGCATACCTTCGGTAAAGGCGCTAAAGGCTGCAATATTAGTAGCTATAGATTCTTTAGTACCATTACTATTAGACATATCCATAAAGTAATCATGTTTATCTCTCATAGCTTCATATTCTAAAAACTCATTATAAGTAGATTCTGGCATACCTAATGTTTCAATCAAATGTGAATAAGCTGCAACATGTAATGCTTCTCTAGCGGCAAAGCCAGCTAACATCATTCTTACTTCCGGTTGTGGAAAGTAAGGTAGATAGTTTTTAATATAACCACCAGCCACATCAATATCCCCTTGAGTAAAGAATCTAAAGATATTAGTTAGAAAGGTTTGTTCTTCTTTCGTTAATCTATTTTTCCAATCTTTAACATCTTCAATCATAGGTACTTCTGTATGTAACCAATGAGATTGCTCATGTTTTAACCAAGCATCGAAAGCCCATGGATAATTAAAAGGCTTAAAGTAAGTTCGTTCGTCTGTTAATTTAACCTTCACAAGCCAAACACTCCTCATTGTTAACTAATGCTTCCATATCTATTTCTTTTATAACTTCTCTTTCTATTCGTTTGGATACTTTGTCTGCTTTGCCTAATTTCTCTGATCGACAATAGTATAATGTTTTTAATCCTTGTTTCCAAGCCATGTAATGTACTGCATGTAAGTATTTAATATTGACATCGGGTCTAAAAAATAAATTAACAGATTGAGCTTGATCTATATACTCTTGACGTTTAGCTGCATGTTCAATGACCCATCGTTGATCTATTTCCATAGCTGTCTTATACACATCTTTAGTATAATCATCTAGGAAAGTTAAATGTTGTACTGAACCATCATTAGCTATAATAGATCTCCAGATCTCATCGGCGTCTAATTTAGTATTCTTAGCACAAGCTTCTTGAATGACTAAATCTAAAAACTTATTCTTATTTAAATGAGCCCCTGATAATGTATCTTGTCGATAAGCATTAGCTCTTAATGGCTCTATAGAAGGAGAAGTATTACCCATAATGATACTACTACTAGCATTAGGTGCTATAGCCATGACATGACTAAATCTTTTACCAGTACCTTTAGCATCAGGAGCTTCACCTCGCGCTTTACCTAAATGTAAATTAGCAGCATCTAGCTTTTCTCTAATTAGTTTAAACATGCGAACATTGGTACCAGTAGTTAATGCTGACTCCCAAGGTAAATTATTCTTTTGTAAATAAGCATGAAACCCTAAAGCTCCTACACCAATAGATCTTTCTTGTGAAGCAGCGAACTTAGCACGTTTGACAGCATTGGGTGCATGATCAATAAAGTATTGTAATACATTATCTAACATCTCAGCTATGTCTTGTAGGAATAAACTATTCTTAGACCAAGCATCATAATATTCTAAATTAACAGAGGATAAACAACATATAGCTGTTCTCTCTGCATTAGTAGGTAATATAATCTCTGAACATAGATTAGATTGATGTATCTTTAATCCTTTAGCTTTTTGAAACTCTGGTAAATGTCTATTAGAAGTATCGATGTAGTGAATATAAGGTTCGCCTGTTTCCATTCTTAATTCTAATATCTTTTGCCATAAAGCTTTAGCTGATACTGTTTCTCTAACCTCACCTGAATGTGGATCAATCAGATTCCATGAGTCATCTGCATTAGCATCCACCATACACCTTTCTACGATTTCCATAAACCTATCGGAGATATTAATGCCGTGATGCATATTTAAACATCGAACATTAGGATCACCGGTAGGCTTACGCATTTCTAAGAAGGATATAATATCAGGATGAGAAACATCAAGATAAGCAGCATAGCTCCCCCTTCTAGTACGACCTTGACGATAGGCCAAAGAAGACGCATCATAAATCTTAAGATGAGGCATAACACCAGTAGACTTATCGTCAGCACTACGTATTCCAAATCCAATTCCAACTCCTCCTCCCAACATTGAGAGCCAATTTGTTTCACTTAAATTTTCAACGAGACCTTCTGCTGAATCATGAATGTAATTCAGAAAACAAGATATGGGTTGACCCCTTTTAGTTCTACCAAAAGATAGAATAGGAGTTGCATAAGATAACCAATGTTTTGATGCATAATCATATAAACGTTGTGCATGAGCTGTATCAGTACCAAAGGTAGCAGATACAAAAGCAAAGCGATGTTGAGGAGATTCTTCATCCTCTTTCATATAGCTTTCTTTGAGTCTTTGTATACCTAGCTTATCGAATAGTTGATCTCTACTAAGATCAATTTCGATGCCCATATATTCTTGTTTAGCCATTGTTCTCCTTGACACAATTAATTATATACTATCCGGTTCGAAATGTCAAGCAGTTATACTGACTTAATAGTTTTTGTTTGCCCGGAAACGTTATCTCTTAAAATAATTTCTGTTTGTTTATTATCTTTAATGTAATTCAACACGCTGTCTTCATACATACCAGTACCTAAATATTTAACCCATCGTTCGTATTTAACTCTTTCATTGTTTTGAAATCGTCTAAAGATGTGAGTAGGTACATCAAATAGTTTTTTCTTTTTGCGCATCGTGGGAGGCATTGCTACCGATGCAGTAGAGGTAGAAGGTACGTCTTCTAACCATTTACAAAATGTTTTCATCGTACTAATTCTCCTGCAGTTACATATATTGCTTGGTTGGTTGACATATGAATAGCTTCATAAACAGGAATACCAAACATATCACCTACAGGTAGAGCTTGTTCTTGCACGCGTACCTTATCACCTTCGTATGCTATTTCTTCGCAAGTCTGATTAACCATTTTATCAGACTTGATTCTATATATACCTGGAGTTAGTATTGAATCAGGTAGTATAAACCAATTTGTTTGCTCATCTAGTAAGTCTAATACTTCTAGATTGTGAGTCTGTAATATCTTTTGTATATTAGGTTCTGTAATATTGTATTTTTCTTTTAATAGAAATAAAGCTGCAGCATAAGAAGCTGGCGTGGAGCTACCTAATAGTTTTTTAATGTTGAAAGCTAAACGATGAAAGGTATTATAAGCTGATTTCTTTTCTGATGTATCTAAAGGTACGCTCTTAACACGTTTGCCTTTATCATCAATAATACCTAATTTAAAAGCAGTAGTTTCTTTGAAAGGTGTAGTAAGCAGTCTTAGGAATCTAAAAGTATATACTAAGTCTCCGGCTCTAGTTAATAATGACATTTAAACTTTCCTTAATTTTTCTACTACTCGTTCGTCCATTTTTATACCAATCATGTCAGTATTACTAATAGCATTAAGAAAAATCAAAAATGGTTTTATCACAGGCCAGTGATTATCCTCTAGGCGATACTCCAGCATTTTTAATCCTGCCGGTGTACCGAAAACGTTGAAGATTACAATCAAATGATTGAGTATCAACCTTTCAGATAATTCGTCCTTATCAAGGTAACGATTAACTAACCTTTTAATATATTTGAATCGTTTAAGGTCCTCAAAGAACTCATCCGAATCAATGCAGGTTGGGCTATAATAATGCTTTGCTGCAAATATTAAAAAGTTACTTTCGTTTAATGTATCAAATAGTTTCATAATGCTTTAATAGTATATATTAAAGTACTTCTAGTAACTGTTCGATCATATCCTCTTTTTTTACAAAACCTTTAAACACTATACCATGTTCGTTAGCTAAAGCTTGTAATTGTGCTTTAGTCATACTCTCTAATGATATATTACCTACTGGTGCTTCAGTTAATAGTACAGGTTCTGATTCTATCATACCTGTAAACTCATTTACTGTCTTTTCTACAGCTGGAGCTGCAGTGACACCAAAGTATTCGTCTAGTTCATCTTGTCTATGTTTTCGACTTACTAATAACTCTCCTGACTTAGATACCCAACCTCTGTCTGTTGGAATCGCGTCTGGTGCCCACCTAGGTGGTTGAATTTTAGCCATTATTTACCTCACTTGTTTTAATAATACTTACACAGTCTCAAGTTAACTGGAGCATAGTTTTCTTAAGACTATACTCTTAATACTACTTAGTAGTATCTTTAACTGGGTTAACTACGTTTTTGTCACCTGACTTATTATCGCCTGGCCTAGCTGGAGCTTGTTTGCCACCTGCTTTTAATTTATCAATAGAATCACCTTCTATTTTTTCACCATCGACTTTATCAGTAACATGTTTCTTTACGAAGTCTTCTTCACCCTTTGATCTTTTAAGTTGTTTCTCTTGTGAATCTTTAGTTTCTTCAGGGCTCTTTTGAACAGCTGCTTCCCACATTTGTTTAATAGCATCCTTAATCTTTTCTACATAAGCATAAGTAAGTTCAGCACTTTCTTTAACTTCTGTTTTAGCTTTCTTTTTAGTATGCATGTGGCTTTCAGAAACTAAAATTTCTAAATCTTCTACTGGGATGTTCTCTACTATAGTACCATTGAAGTCTACATCGTAATGAGTTACAATAGCTGTACCATCTTCTTGTTCTACTAAAGTATGTTGGCCAGGAATACAATTACCTTCGCCATGTTCTTTATGTAGTACATGCTTTGCACAGTCATGCATCATTGCTTTGTCAGCATTTTTGGTATCCATATCTTTGTCATCTTTACCCATAGCTTTTTTAATAGCTTTGCGTCGATTGTGTAGATACTTATCAGTTTTATCAGCGTCGCCATCGTTGTCGATGTCGGCGTCGGCTTTACCCACTGGGTCCATAGCCTCTTTTTTCTTGGCTTCTTGCATATCTGCAAGAATCTTTGCCATATTTTTAATGTCTTCGGTTTTCATGTTGCTCCTAACCTATAAAATCTATCGGTAATCCAAATGCGTGCCCTACCAAGCTACCGATAATTGCTAACAGTAGGACCCAGAATAACTTATTTATATTAGCTACAGTCTGAGCGTTATTATCAACAGTACCTTTCATGCAATCGATATCATCGTGCATTTCATCTACTTTTTGATATAACTTCGTTCTATCTACTTCCATGAAGTCAAATCTTTTCTCCATAGCTATGATTTTTTCTTCAGCGCGTGCGATAGCTACTATAGCATCAGATAGCTTATCAAGCTTCTCTTCTATACGATCTAATCTAACGCCATTTGTTTCGGCCATTTCCTTAACTCCATTTATAAATTTTAACTTTTAGATCACCATCACCTTTAATAATTCGATGGTAGGTCATCTCGTTAATAATAAAACTATCACCCACTCCCATAGTTATCGGTAACTCATCATCTAATTGTAATTGCCAATTGTTACCTTCTAGTACCGTAATAGTTCTTTTCTCTCTATCACGATGCCATACTAATTCTATATCGTCTACGCTAGCTTTAAATGTACGTATATTATCTACTTCTTCGTACGGCTTTTTTAACTCTTCCGTCTTTTTGTACATGCCAAGCTTCCAATTCTACATCACCTAATTCCTTTTCTAATGAAAGAAAAGAGGTAATATTTTTTATATCATCATCAAAAAATCTTACTAATCTATATTTACCACCTCTTAGGTATTTTCTAAATATAGCCTTTTTATTCTTAGCTGCAGAACCTAATTGAAGGTTACCTGATCTCTCAACATAGATCTTATCAACATCTATACCGTGAGCAGCTAAAGCATCTAAGAATACTTTCTTATTATCGAAATCTGCTCGTGCTGTAGATATAATAACTTTAGATCCTTTAGCCGTAGCATTTCTTATTAACTTTTTCATCTTTGCTATCATGCGTCCAATAGGAGTAGCTTGCTTAGCAAAGGTGCTGGCGTTTCTAAATTGAGCAAAGTCATAAGATTCGCCGTCTTTTAATTTATAATCATTATATTCTCGGTTAGTAATACTTTTAACTACTTTACCGTCTTTCATAATATTGATCATAGTCTTTGTTGTAAAAAGAGTATCATCAATATCGAATACATTCAAAGAAGGAATATAAGCTTCTTTTATATATTCTCTAAAACCTTTCATTACCAGAAGAACGAACCGCCACCAGACATACCTAATTGTTTAGCGTAATAAGGTAATCTGCAGGCCCAATAAGCCGCCGATTCTTTATCATTCTGCTGATCGCATCTATGTCTAGCAACAAATGATCTTCTTGCATCTGGATTATTTAATTTGACAGATAGATTAGAGCCACCGTCTTTAGCTCCAAAAGTAACTTTCTTTACGCCACCATCTGCCTTTCTTACATAGACGTAAAACTTTTTAGGTCCACCTCTTCTAGGTTTACCAATAGGAGGATCTTTATCTTCCTCTTCGAATAGAGGACAATCTAGTGGAACTGGATTGCCCTCGTATTCTGCGAACTCGCCCAAAGAACCTTCTAGGAGTTCAATGTCGAATTTACTACTTATAATATTAAGCTGTCCGGCTTTATAAGATTCTCTTATATTACGAAAGTATTCATAGTAAGAACGTGACCCAACACGAAACACATTGTTTTCGATAAGCTCAGAGACTTGTGTCTCTTCACAACACACGGCATCACATTTGGACTCTTCTAAATACTTTCTAAATTTCATCTTATTTCTTTCCTTTCACCGCAACGTATTCTGCTTTTACTAAGGTGTAGATACCCCAAGCTAAACCGCCCCATGCGACTAATTTAACTATTGGATTAGCTACTAGCACTAATAAACAAACAGCTATGAGCACACCGCCATCCCAAGAGGTTCTTTCTCCTAGTCTCGCTTTGATCCATAACATTGCTATATTGAAGTAATTTAACATACTTTTCTCCTATGTGTTAAGATTCTTTATTTTCAGACTTTAAATAGTCTCGGACTGAATCCAAATAGTCCGTTGCTTTAGTAATTTTAGCTTGTACCCATTCAGGTAGGTTGCTATCATCTTCCAGCATATCTTTTATTTCTTCAGCTGCATCGATAACAGTCTTTAGATCATTTTTAGCCATTTCGCCTTCATAATCGTATTCTCTCTCATCGTCATCTTCTTTAATTTTCTTTTCGATGAGTCCAGCTGCTTTAATAACTTTTCTTAATGTTTTAAAATTCATACTCATCTCTATAATGTTGTTAGGTCAATAGTGCCATTGTTAGCTCTTAACTTAGCTTGCAATGCAGCATCTGTTTGACCACTTATTTGTAAAGTTACTCGTTTGGACATACCACAATTGGCAGTACCATGAGGTACTGTATTCCAATCATGCCATACTACTTCACCTGCTTTCCAATGAGTCCAATAAGTATGAGCTAAAGCCCATACATGACCCCAATCCCAATCATAGATTTGTACTTCTACTCTAGCCCAAGTATCTGGATCAGCATCTAAAGAATCATCTACTGCATCTGTTCCTCTTTGTTTAGTTAAATCATCAAAGTGGAACGGAAACACTTGTCCTGGGAATTGAAAATGAAGTTTGCAAGTAATATGATCTACAAACCCAAACCAATTAATTATTTTCCATATATTGGGAATATCATTTTGAACTCCCTTTAATTGATTACCTGTTATTTTTTGTACAAAGATATCATTAGTAGATAGTCCCATTTGGTCCATATCGTACTTATCTAAGTCGTAAGTATAAGGCTGTGCTCCACTTTTAAATTTACTTAAAAAGTTAAAGCCATAACCGTAATCAAAGGCTGTCATTAAACCCTCTACTTCAGCTTGCACTAGATGCATATTACTAAAAGTACAAACAATATTATGATCCAAACAATCAGGATCTACATTGTTAATATCTAAGCAAGGTCTATTACCTCCACCCGCACGAGCAGCCATATAATCCCAGCGGCTATTATAAGCGTCCATGTTGACGTTTACGCCTACTAAGTCTGGTGCTACGTCTGAGTCAGCCATTAATACTCCTGTCTAAGCATAGTTGATGCTTTTACTGCATTTGCATAAGACTTACCTACGAAGTTTGCAAACTTTAATTTAGCATCGGGTTTTGGTAATGAATCGTGCATTCTTAATAATTTATCAATAGTTGCAGGATTTAATTTCTTCTTTTTGCCATCTGCAAAGGTAATCATATAGTTACCTTTTACATCTTTGGCTTTTCTTAATTGCATGATAGGATTCAAACCTGCTCTAGAACCATCATCGGATGGTTCGTCTACGTCTGCTGGATCTACTTTACTTTGTTTACCCATACCTCTCATAGCATCGCGTCTTGCCATTTTAGCAAAACTTATTTTAGCTTCTGTCTGTGGTTGCTTTTTATTTTCATTAGCTAATCGAAGAGCTTTTGCAACTACAGGATGTTTTGCTAAACCTGATTTAATTCTATTAATAGCATTGTAAGCACCTGTGTAATAATCTCTATACTTAGGTGATCTTACAATAGCTAAAGCTTTTTGTACGTCGGCTGAAGTGATAGGACTCTTAGGACCAGGAAGTTTAATACCTTTCTTCTTCATACCTTGATATTCTTTATTGGCTGCATAGTCTTTAGCTGTAGGCTTAGCAGTAAGTTTACCATCTGCTCCTACAAAACCTGGCACTAATTTTACTTCATTCATTGCCTTTTTGGCTAAGTCCATTGATTTGTATGTACCATGGAATTTATTATTTTGATACAATTTGAACTCTCGACCCTTATGGGTAATTTCAAATTCGTTCTTTCCTCTCCTTGCTACCGCAATAACCTTTTCACCATGATTGAATCTAACTGCTTCATCAATGCTTTCTTTAGGAACACAATTAGGTACAGTCTTACCATTCTTTATCTTAGTACCTACTGGCTCATGTCCTGGCCAACATGGATTGTCTTTAGGATCTTTTAATCCTTCATTCTTAGCCATTTTAGTTGCCGTGGCCATCTTAATAGCCATCCATTGAGAGCCATATTTCTTTTTGAAATCAGCGTCTGGAAGAGACTTAGCAATTTCTTCTCTTCTCTTTAATTCTTGTTTAGTTAGTTCACGATCAGACAAACCCTGTGCAAACTCTTTAAAACCTTTTCTCTTAGCAAGAATCTTATCATGCTTATCAGTAGAAGTTATCTTAACCATCTTACCCGTAGATGGATCTTTCATGTTATGTGGTTTCATAGTGCCCTCTTGTTGCCCTGGTGTTTGTTGTTTCATTAGTTTAACTGATTCCGGTGTTCCGTAGTCGTACTTCATTTTGCTTTCCTTAAAAATTCTTTAAATTCTACTCGTTTGTTAAGATTGGTAGTATGTTGTGTTCTAGCTCTATCCATCATACGATCGTGTTTCTTTTTATCTGCTTCTTTTTCTTTAGCTATTTTATCTTTAGCTACAGTCACAGGTGTTACTTTCTTTACAGCCTCTAACCAACATCTATATGATTTGTCATCAGCTTCTACGACTACATAATTAGAACCCAACCAAGTAACCTTACCTTGTTGTTGTGTTTTCTTTATAATAACTGAATCTCCTAACTCAAACAATTGTCCTTTAACATATTGTTCTCGTGTCTCAGAGACTTTTTCCAACGACACATGATTCCTAAAGTCTTTAGTTTCTTTTAAACCTAATCCAGCACGCACAGCAGCAAATACTTTCTTAGCTTCTGGATTAGTTACTCCTTTAGGAAGTCCTTGTGTAAAAGTTACAAAGTCGTTATCTGCTGCAGCTGTTCTTAATTTAGTAGCTGACATTCCAGTTGCGTCATCTTGATCTGGATCTCTTTCTCCTGCAGATATAACATTAATCTTTTCAAATTTATAAAAACCGTGTTTACCTTTCACTCCATTGTATTTGTTTAACAATATAGTAAACTCATTAATTCTATCTGATCCTACTACCATATTAATTTTATTATAGCCTTGATCAAATAAAGTTTGTACAGCGTCAAATACTGTTTTTACTTTTTTATTAATTAAAATGTTTCTTGCATGTTTAGGAAACATTTTTCTTGCAAACTTAACTTTCTGAGAATAGTTTAAAGGATTCTTTTTACTATCTTGTACTTGCGATAAAAATACTTTATATGGATTACGATTAGCTACCTGAGCTAACTTATCAAATACTTTACCATGACCGATAGTAGGAGGATTCATTCTACCAAAAGTAAAATAGATCTCTTTCTCAGCCTCTACGAGGTATTGTTTAAATGATGAAACCACTAGACGCTTACTCCAGATTGAGTACCGCTAGGTGCTGAGGGTTTTTCTCCTCGCTTTCTAGCTATTTCCATTTTTCTTACTTTAGGTAAGATACGCTGAGCAATTTTAGAAATACGTCCTTTCATTTTGTCTAAACGTTTTTCAATCTCTGCGCGTCTTTGTGGTGATACTTCAGCTCTGGGTTTGCCTTTAGTTAACTTTTTGAATATAAGGTTACGAGCTTGTTTTTGTGCTCTTCTTTTAAGGACATCAACAGATGCCATCCTTCTGGCTGCTTTTTTACGACCGATAGCTATTCTGGCTTTCATACGTTTAATAAGAATAGATCTTTTACGTCTTTGTGCTAATGAAAGTGCTTCGTTTTCTAAACCTTCACCGGTATTACCAGTAGGTATATCCAATTTTCTTTTCTTAGCTTGTCGTTGTATTATTTCGTCTTCACCGGGCTTATAGTTTACCGGATTAAAGTCTTTAAAGCTTACTGTTGCCATATTACTTCCTAGTTGGTTTATCCCATCCTTTTAATATATCTGGCGAAAAGTTGTTGTATGAAAATTCCATTCTATCAACAATCTTTACCGCATCACCACCAAGTGTATCAATAGCGACAAAACCTTCTTGCCCTGTTACTTTAAAACCTTGCTTGGTTTTTACAAAGGTTTTAAGTTTCGCTAATTGATTCAATTTATTTATAAGTTTTAGTTTCACTAACACTATGAGTTTTTGTAATTCAAACAAATTAATTAGACTCATAGTGTTAGCTGGTGAGAAAAAGCTTAAGAGTTGTTCGGCTTTTTTGTACTGCGCCTCTTTGCCTGCGCTAGTCTTGCGTTTTTGGGCTTCTGCGCGGTACTTTTTGGCGATCCAGTTTTGAACTTTTTTGGTGTGAGCTCTGGTGTTGATGATAACGGTTCCAGCGCGGACATAAGTGTTGTTGAACTGTTCGATGTGTTGTGCGAGTTCTTGGTTACTTTCGAGTTCTCTGAGGGTTGACCCAGCAACTTTGTTAAAAAGTTTCCCAATTTGTGAAAGATATTCATTTATAGTCTCCGTATCTTCTTTAGATAATGTTGCATTAGTTAAATCCCGAAGCATTGCATCTTGTGACCAAACGTTAGCACTAGATTTAAAGTTACTAACATTTACTCCATAAGAAGCTGTCATAGACTCAAAGCTTCTACCACTATATGAAGTATGCCATACAATTCCTATCTTAGCTCTTTTAATAGTTGTAGCTATATCAGAATTAGCTGGTACTGCATATACTATTGTATTAGGATGAAAGGTTAAATACTTTTCACCGTCATACGTTTCCATTTTCAAATCACTTTTTGAAAATAAGAAGTCTCCCTGTATCACACCTTTAATACCTAATTCAGGTAGATGTGCTAAAGCGAGTTTCAGTTTTGATGCTAAATCACCTGAAGTGTCAGCATCAATTTCCGAATTGGTTTTATAAACTTTAGGATTTTTATTAAAGATACCTTTCTTGGCTACAAAGAATTGTCCGTCTCTTGGATCGGTACCACAGAAGATAGCAGGTGCACCATCCCACTTTACAGATACTTTACCTTCGTGAGAACCTCTTAACATGTCTCGTAAAGATCTTAATGCATTGATAGCTTGTCGTGTACCATTGACGCCACCATAGAGAAGTTTATCCTCAATGTGTGTCATATGAGTGTTCTTTTGTTCAGTAATATAATTTAAAAAGGATTCCATTACGCAATGCCATTATCTAATAGTATCATATCAAAAACAGAAGTATATCTTCCATTATTTGTTCTTGCTGTAACTCTTACGTCTATATCAGTCTTTTCTGGCATCCTCTCTGGAATAGTAAATGTGTATTCATAAAATCCACCGGCACCAGTAACTTCAAAAGTATGACCTACTCTAAAAGCGCCAGTAGCGCTAATTCTTTCATGCATGTTTCCAATACCGTCAGCGCCTGTTTGTGTTGTACATATAACTTTTGTTAAGAATCCAGTTTTGCCTCTAGGAATAGTATACACTGACATAAGAGTTTGTGCGTTACCAGCATTTATTCGTGCAACCACAATACCGTTTTTTGACATTGTTAAAGTTCCAGCATTATCTGCACTTGAGAATGCTCTGAATACTCGTTTAAATGTATTGGTTGTCAATTGTGGAGTTGTTGTAACTGTTACTGTTTCTTGTAAAGGATCATAGTTTGTATCTAGTCCAATAATAGTAAGACTATCTCCACTATCAGCTGCATCTGCTGCAACATAAGAAATCTTTGTTATGTCTGAATCAAATACATGCCATGGATATTTCACATCGTTTACATCCCATATGGTACCAGTCTGTGATTGAGACATGACTGGAACAGCGCCTAAAACATGAATATGAGATACACCAGTTACAATACCTTTAGCGATATCGATTGAATTGTTATCTAAGTATTTCGAAATTGCCATTAGTGGAGTGCCTTTATAAAAAATGTTCTCCTTTTATTTATATATTTTTCTAATGGGCCCGGACTCCGTTCTATAGATAATCGCTGGACTATCAAACAAAGTTGCTTTATTTCTAGCTTCTGCGAGTGTCTTTGCTCTCATACATACTCTTATTTCGGTGTACTCTATAATAAACAAGGTGATACCTACGAACTAGAGTTTGGAGAGCAAGATGTTCGTAGGTATCGATTCAAGAGCATATCTTGAATTAACGGTTGTGAAGGTCTTTAACATCAATACGTATGTTATCTACTTCACCTCTGAGCTTAGCTATAGTCTCTTGTTGGACCTTAACTAACTCAAACAAGCTTTGTGTTTGTTTGTTTAAACCTTCTAAGATACTATGTACCTTAGCATTAAACTCTAGGATACGGCCTAGATCCTCACCTAATTGTTTATCCATTATCTCTTACCTCCTCAATATGGTCATAGTATGATCTTATTAGAAATACTCTGGTGTAAGCTACAACGGTCATCCAGACAGTTATAGTTGTACCGATATAAAATGGGTCAGTCCATCCCAAACCATCCATAAGTATATATAGTCCTAAAAGATTTAATGGGTAATTGATAAGTAAGCCAGTACCAACAGTCATAGCTGTTTCTTTATGTCTTTGTCTTACTTGTTTACCCATTATCGCTTATCTCCTCAATTGTTATACGATATTGTTTTTCGTTCATATCCCAAACCTTCATTGTTTTCTTTGTTGACATTAAGTAATGTTCAGTAGGATGTAAATCGTAATTGATACCCCCTACTAGTAGTAGCATATCATTCGGGTCTTTAGAATTTACTAAGTCTCTACGAATCATAGAAGCTATTTGATCGCAATAAGCTAACATGTTACTCC
>Ga0222713_10001271_pt1 | contig 28651 bp, 46 predicted proteins | sample C33_649DmetaG_FD_165061 | JGI IMG/M metagenome (GOLD analysis project Ga0222713, IMG submission 165061) | Estuarine water microbial communities from San Francisco Bay, California, United States - C33_649D | ecosystem: Environmental > Aquatic > Marine > Unclassified | place: USA: California... | reverse complement strand
TGCTCTGGCTGCTGGATTGCTCATGTTGCTTTTACCAGCATCAGGACCAAATCCTTTAAGTTTAACACGGTTGCCTTCCTTGTCGTATTTGCCGGCAGCCATATCAGCACGGGCTTTCTCTCTGCGCTTCTCGTTATCTTCAAAACTTTCTTTCTTCATAGACTTTTTGATAGCTTTGTCACGGGAACCCATGTACTCTGATGTGCTGGTTTCTACTTTGCCGTCGCCGTCATGGTCTTTCTTAGCCATCTTAGCTTCTTCCAAAGCCTCGTCTACAATTTTGAAGAAGACCGCTTTCTTTTCTTCAGGTAAGTCCCTGATATTAGATACTTCAAAGTATTCTAATGTTGCTTCAAACATTTCCTGATAGGTGTCATTCAACTCTAAGACTTCTTCGTCCATCTGTGCTTTCTTTTTCTCTTTTTTAAGTTCAGGTGAAAGAAGTCTGTATTTATCTCGCTTACGAATTGAAAGACGCTTTGCTTTCTTTTCTGCTTTCTCTCTTCCCCTCACTTCCATATCTTCTTCAGCGCCGTCTATGACCCTGACATTCTCATCAATTTCCACGGCTGTCTCCTCCGTTTGGTATCTTGTTCTTTGTGTGTGTAACTTTGCACGATTAAAAACAGTGGTATCTTTCAACATAATATCTGTCATGTTGAACATATACTTGTCTAATACTTTTCTTTCAGTTGGTGACAGTTGCTTACCCATATGCAAACTACTCATTGCTTGCATAAGCATGGGAAGTTTACCCGAAGGTACTATACCCTGTCTAACTAACTGTTCTAATCGTTGTTTTGTTTTGCTTTCCATACTTGTATTTATAACCTATTGCCTCTATAGGAGTATCAAATATGGAAAATTTTAACAACAATCTTGGTTTGTCGCCTGTTTTAACTGAGTGCATGAGAGAGGTATTAAGAAATGCTGCCTTGTAATAATAGTCAAGGCCTTCTATATTTACTGGGGCTGGGTCGTCTGATAGCACAAAGTTCAGTGAACATTGTGTGCCGTTATCAACATGAGGTGGGAGATATGAATGGGGTTCCTGCCAATAGAATCTGGGATTACATTCAATACCAAAATCATCAGCAATCTTTTGTAGATCTGGATGTTCGTACTTTCCTATTTTCCACCAACTAAAGTCAGCGTCAGGAAATCTATCATCAGTATAAAAGGTTGCAGAGGGGTATGCCTCCTCTGCAATTTCTTTCATTCTTTGTATGTCTAAATCATAATCAACAAGTATCAAGGGTGTAGACATTATCTTTTCACTTTAAATTTCTTCGCCTTCTGTGAGGATGCTCTTGCTATTGGCTTTGATGCTTTATACTTCTTAGACTTCTGTGGAGCCTTTCCTCTTCTATTTTTCATGCGTGTAATTTCCATCTTACGCATTTTAGGTAACATTCTTTGTGCAAATCTCTGAATGAGGGGTTGATACATAACGATAAGTCTTTCAAAGCGTGCCTTCTCTGCTGGTGGCATTGATGATTTGTCTCTACCTTTGAGTAGTCGCTTGTATACCATAGAACGAGCACCTCTTGTCGCTCTCTTTTTCAAACGATCAGGTGAGGATCCTCGTCTTAGTGCAATGTTTCTTGCTACTTTAAGTTTCTGTCTATTCTTACGTGCAGCAAATCTACGCTTCAGTCTACCTTGTACTGAAAGGACTTCATCAAGTGTAAAGATATGTTCTACACCTTCCGATGTTGTCACTTTATAATCAGTATCAACTATATCAACGTCTTCAAAATCAAAGTCGTCCCACTCTATAGTAGAATCATATTCATCATCTTCATCATCAAAGAAACCATATTCTTCCATGTCATCATATGTCATGGTTTCTATTTCAGCATACAAGTTTGCTATATCATCTTTTGACAGAGGAACAATGCCAGCCTCAGGTGCTACATCGGCATTGTCCTCTCTATACTTTTTTTTAGTTTCGCCTGCTTCGGTTTCTTCTGCAAATTTTACCGGGGCTTCAATTTTTCTATTCATGCTGCCTCGGTAGTTACAATGTGAGCAACCTCTACCTTCACATGATTTACACTCACTCGTGCTTTCGCCAGGAGTGTTGTCTTTCATGTATTCTGTGCCTTTAGGTAGGCCTCTATCCATGACACCCATAGTAGAATCATATGCCATGCCCTCTGCTAACTTCTTACGCTTGGCACCTAAGTAAGCAGCGACTGCCATCTTTCTACGCTTGGATGCTGATGCACCTTTAAACTGTGGGGCATCTGACTTTTTAAAATCTTTTACGTACTTACCGATACCGTCAGAAGGTGACAGTTTTTCTAACAGAGGACACCCTGTCATTTCAAATTCTTGGGTTATAGACCCGTGAGCTCTTTTTGCTGTGGGCCCGTGTCCAGAATCACGGAATCTGCCACGATAAGCATTTTTCTTTGTACTATACTTATTGCCTATTACTCCGTGTCCCTGTCCAGACAAATATAAGTCTGTCATATGTTTGTGTACTTTATGTACAGAATTATGATTATCAATTTGACGGTGATGGAACTCTGCTTTATCTTTAGTAATTTTTTTCTTAGAAGTTTCTTTCCAATGATGTACTATATTATGTGCGTGTTTTTTAGCAGTTTCTAAATCTTTAGTAGCGTATAATTTGTGGAGATGTCCTGTTGTTATATTATCTTCTTCTTTTATATAATCCTCAGCAGCAAGTTTACGTGCATCAACATTCTTCACATACTTTGCTACGTCATGTGCATGGGACATCTTTGACTTTGAAGGATCCTTCTTCATTTTCTTTTCAAGTTCTTTCGCAGCTATGTTGTAATTAGATTTGTTCAGAGTCTTGGACTTCATAATGGTATCGACAATACCCTCGTCCATTTTCATTTTCTCTAATACTTTTTTCTTCACTTCGGGTGATAGTGCCTTGAAGTGATATAGGTTCTGACTGTCAGCAGTGTGCTTCTCGCCTGTCATCACTTGCCCATCGTGTGCGTGCTGAGGGCCTGACCATTCCTTACCGTCTTTTGTATAGTGTCCTTCAGACTTCCAAGTATGATTCTTGCCTTCTTTCATTGACTTTTCGTGGTCGGCCATTCTTTTCTTTAAATCTTCTCTATCTTTTCTCAGCGATGCAAGTTTTTGATCGGGAGACAATTTGCTCCAATCCCTTTTAACTTGTTCTGATCGCCTACGTGCGACCATCAAACCAAGCGATTCTGATTCGTTAGTTTTCTTCTTCATCTGGTTGCTCTGGTTGTACGTTTACGTTTTCTTCGTAATACAGAATGATAGCACTCTGTGACTCTATAAATCTTCTTAGCTCACCCATGTTAAGAGCTATGTTCTCATAATCAGGAACACTGATTGCAAAGAATACAACAGCGCCATTCTCCTCACCAAATCTTTCTAAGAACTCATCAAGGTTCTCTGTTGTTACAGCATAAAAATCTATATCATATAGTGTGACAGGCTTAGGTCTTGGTTGTAAGGGTATGTTTCTATACGCATACTCTGTTTTTGTCACAACAATAGGTTCAGGAACCACTGGTTCCTTTTTACCAAACAAGCTAAAACTTGTACAGCTACTCAGAAGTAGCAGGATTGGGAGCGCCAGTAAGGCCTTCCATTTCCCTAAATAATCTTTCTGTTGCATTATTTACCCTTGTTTCAATTAAGCCAGGACGTTGTAGTGTAAGTCTTGTCAAATCATGTCTTGCTAACTTACCAGCTAACTCGTCTTGATACGCTTCTGCTTGTACTAACTGTGCCCTAAGTTGGTCATTGGCAGCTGAAAACTGTGCTGCATCTGCCTGTTGTCTTGCAATAGTTTCGTTACTTGTAGCAATAGCTTCTTCCAGCTGTGCTTGGTTGGCTCTTAATGTAGAAATGTTCTGATTCAACTGTGCTATTTGTTCCTGGGAGTTATTGTAATACCAACGCCCCACGAATCCCATGCCAACCATTAAAAGTAACAATACTAAAACAATTTTTCCCATTAGCAGTTCCACCTTCTACGTGCTGCCTTGCCTCTTTCACCTGTCCAACTACGAGACCTTGCACAGAAAGACTTGCGCCTCTTGGCTGCTTTACTGTCAGGCTTTAACTTGCTGGGAGGTGTAGTGACAGCAGTCTGTAGTTTACTACCAGGATTCTGTCTGCGGTATTTCTCAACACCTTTCTTTGTCAGACCAGCGCCTTGGTCAGTAGGTCGCTTATGACCTCCGCCTTGAGTCATGCCTTCCATACCCTTGGCTTCTGTCTGTACAGATTGTGTAGATCGAGGCAAAGGTTTGATACCATATGATGATTTTACAGCAGCACGTTCTTTTTCATTTTCTTGTGCTTTTTTTCTCATCGCCTTAGCAAATTCAAGCCTTTTCTTAGCTTGGTTTATATCACTTTGTTTTATTTCTTGTAATTCTTCCTCTTTGACACAGTTATTCACACGGGTATCACCTTTCATTTTGGTGCCCTTTTTCTTATAACCGTCCCAACACTTAGGGTCGAGTCTTTGTTTTTCTTCGTCCAGCCACTCTTTGAATGTTTGCATTTTCCAACTCGCTTATTCTGTTTTCTAATTCTTCTATTTTTATTGCAAGTTTAGGGTAATGTTTCACCCACTTTGCTTCTTTTTTTGCTATATCTATATCGTATTTATAAGACAAATACTCCATAAAGTTATCCAATTTCTTTTGAAACCAGATACCAGCTTTGGTAGTAGCAAACCACTTACCAAAACTTGAGCCTATGACACCAGTGGCACAGGCTCTAAGTAATGGAACAACAAGAAACCACACTTACAGTTCTTCTCTTGGTACAATAGAGCTGTGTCCAAACAACACAACTGCTTTGTGTGCCAACCACTGTTTCCATGCAGGTACGTGTTCTGAAAGCGTCATTGCTTCTTTGAACACTTTGTCTGCTGCCTGCTTAGCATCTGATACTAAACAAACATCCTGTTGTTCGCCTGTAGCTGCTCGATACTGACGGATACAATAGTATAAGTAATCATGTACAACACCTGCTCGTGCTACGTCAAAGGGTGCAATAAACCACCATATACCACGAGGCACAGAAGCTAAGTCTGTTTTGAACCCCTTAGGTACAGTGATTTTATTGTTCTTATTTAATTTTGCACCGACAAGTTTTAGTGCTTTAGCTTCAGTCTCGCTAAGAACATCAGAATCAAACGCCAACGACAGGTCCAATATCCAAGTTCTCGGAGGTTGAAAGTCGGCGTCTAACAATCTGTTGAATTTAGCCATTTTCTTCTCCAAAATATCTATCTAACATTTCTAATTTATCTTCGTACTCAGCCATAATGCCCAGTTCTTTTTCAATGCTATCCATAATATCAGGGTGTTCTGCTACGCCTACACCGTTACGGAGATAATTCTCTACGTTAATACGGTGTTTCTCAATGTGCGACATAAAGTGCAACCTTGATGCGTTTAAAATATCTTCTCTCATAATCAACTCCTTTCTAAACTTGCTAAATGCTCCAATCTCACCATTAATCTCTCAGCTCTGTTAGTAACTTGTTTGTACCAACGGCTATCTCTTCCTTCTTTTGCTGCTTCCAACCAATCTCGTGTTTCAATAGCAGCGTTAAACTTTTTGAAACCAGAGAGGCGAGGACGCCCCATGTTAAACATCATATTAACCAGGACTTGTTGGACCTCATCTGGGTAGTTTCCAAAGTCCCCTTCTCCGTATAAATGGTTACACTCTCTAATTGCGGTCCCGAGGTCGTCCTCGAAACATTCACGGACTCTTTCTTCACTGACTGCTGTTCCAACTGGTTGTCCGTGTTCTGGGTCACTCTCTTTGATAAGGTGACCGACTCCAAATGTTGGATAACCGAGGTGGTCGAGATAGATGTCATAGCGGACTCCTTCGTCTTCTTTTAATTGTTCGTAAACTGCTTCTCTATTCATTGACAAATCCTCTTACAATGCCTTCAGATAAAAACTTAGCGAACGACATTCTCATACTTGATTCTTTAAGACCCATTCCATTTCGTGTGGCATTAAATAACTTACGGGCATGATGGTCAGAAGCAGACCCATGTAAACCTTCTCTAAATTTATCAAAGTCGTTGTCTCCTGCGTGGCCTCTCATCTTAGTACCGCTCATGCCTGCCACGCCTTCCGCATCAGGGTCTCTTTTGCCCGCTGATTTGATATGCAGGCTGTCAAAGTGATAATCACCGTCTGGTCCGTTATACTTATGTGCAAGTTCTTTCATGTCTTTTACACGATCCGAACCGACAAACATAGTAGCATGCTTGTATCCTTGCTGATGAAACTTTTTTAACTGTGCAAGAAAGTGTGGGTGTTCTTTTGTGGACGCCTCAAAATGTGTGTTGGGGTGAATGTGATTTAAGTATTCTAATTTATGATCCTGATGTAAAGGATTCTTGTGCTTGTCCTGGGAATGACTAACAATAACCTGATGGTCATGTCCATTCTCTTTGGCATGGTTGTGTACAGCGTCAATCAGCTTGCTGTGACCTGTAGTAGGAGGATTCATTCTCCCAAATGTGAATACAATATGATCTTTAGCCATTTAATTTAAATTTCCGGTCTGCTTCTTGTACAATATACTTTGCTAATATATAAGGTGTCTTTTCAAATAAAAAAGGAAACACCGCGTGTATTGTTCCTGTCACTACTATCGCAACAGCAACTAAATTAAACCACATAGCATATCTAAAATGTTCCCAATATCCTGTGCCAACTTCTTTAAGATGCTGCACCTTTCTTCCTCATTTCGCTTGCTGCAAAGTTCATCTTACTAAACTCATGCCTCAACACAAACTTAGAAGGTCTGCCATTGTGATGCACAACATAACCTTCAGGGTTTGTAGGTTCACCATCAAACTCATGCCCATGTAGGTGGTGTGAGTTAAATGCGTCAGTCAATGTATTCTTTGCTTTTTGTAAGTGTCCGTGTACACCTAAAACGTGTGTTAGATGTTCTTTGTTAAGTCCCGCAACGTGTTTCTTGCCTGCGTCTATGTGTCTCTGTTGAGCAACTTCGGTTTTCACACTCGCTGCTTTCTTAGCATAGTCTGCTTTCAAATGATCAACCATACCTTTGTGTGAGGGTGTGCTACCGTCCCGTACAGTTTTGTTTAGATATGCTGCTACTGCTGTAGCCTTCCCATCGTGTTTAATTTCATGTGCTTGTACATGGTCAAACGCTTCTTTAGGTGCCTTCTTATAGGCTTCCATAGCGTTTGCCATGTGTTGTTTGTATTGTTTCTGTTGATCCTGTGTGAATGATACGTGTTCCATTTGATGGAACATAGGAAACTGGTGTACGTGTTCGTGGTCTTTCATTTCAGGTACGTGTGCTTGTCTAACTTTCATATCCTGTAATGTTTTGCCATCGTAAGCTGTGTGTACAGCAACACCTATCTGAGAGTTCGTAGCCTTACGTGCTTCCTCTGAGTTAGGTTTGTGATGATATGTGATAAGCTGTGTCCTATGTGATATTCTGTGACCTTCGTGTTTTAGATCAGCGGGTGTGTGCATAATGTCTGCTTGATAGATACCTTTGTCAGGCATAATCTTAGGCAAGTGTTCTAAGGCAGCGTGCATTTTTTGTTTTAAGCCTGGTGAATGCCCGTAATGGTTTTCTATATCTTCAGGAGTATGTGCTATCTTAGGTTTTTTGTTGAATACACCCTTAGTGCCTACAAAAAACTTACCTGTTTCAGGGTGATGACCGAATATTACCGAGGGGCTACCATCATATTTCATAGTAACCTTAGTGCCGCCTTTCTTACCCATCAGCACATCATGTACACCGTTTAGTGTATGAAAGGCATGAGCGAACCCCTTAGAACCACCGTGGACAGCATGGTCCTCAACGTGTTCAAGGTGTGCCAACTTATCTTCGTCTGTTGCCTCAATGAGGTATTGTTTGAATCTAAACATAACTGTATTTATAATACCTGAGTATAGGAGAAATTTAATTTAGTTTTCACTGTGCCTAACATTTCTGAATATTTTTTATCCTTTAAAGGCACTTTTAAAGTATTTGTGTAATTATTGTATTCTGCTTTTAATAGATTTGCATCTATAATTGTTTCCCGTTTACCTCTTACAAGCGCACAAGATATAGGAGCCAAAGATTTTTGAATGGTAACATCTGACAATCTGTTTAGAAACTCTCGGTCGCCGTAATGCCAACCTGTGAAGGATTCGTCATATCCACCTGCTTCCCAAAACTTATCTTTATGTACAGCAAAAACATTTACGTGTCCTGTAGAATTGTATTTACTGTTAAAAGTAGAATAAGAGGCAAACTTATATAAATGATCTTTTAGAAAAGATACAGTTCTTAGATATCCTATATCATTAGGAGAAAACTGACAATCAATATCTGAAAAGATAACAGTGTCAGAAGAGGCAACAGCTGCAATTAAATTTCTGCAACCATGTGAATTAAAACCAAGATCCTCATTGATTTTGTAGAGCCTAAGGGTAGGTAGTATTTTTAAATCTTTTAAAAGATTTTCAGCAGGAAACTTTGAGGACCCGTCATCTACTACAACAATTTCTATAAGAGAAGGATATTTTTTCCAAATGTCTATTTGTTGTTGTAGTAGTTCAGGATCTTCATAATAAGTAAAACCAAGAGTAAATCTATACTCCGAGGATGCCATCCATTTCCTCTGATACATCAATTTTAGTTACATCTTGTGCAGGAAAATCTATTGTGCCGCCATTGAGAAGTTGGAAATTTTCACCGTGGGTGAGAGAATCATTATTATACAGTTCAAATCCTGCATATGCCTCTCTTACATCATCAGTTATTTTTCCTTCAAGCGAGTGGATGAAACTATTAATACGTTCACCTACTTCTTTCCAAGAAGGTTCTTTGTCAAACCTTGCACAGATATATTCGTTACCGTCGATTCCTCTCCACATTGGAAGGTCAATACTCCCAATATTTTTATAAACTTTAGTGATAGCTACGAGCTTTAATTTCATTATAATACTCCGGACATTTCTCAATTTCTGTTAGACTTACATTGTATTTAGTCGCCAACGCTTTGGCAGTATCCTTCCAGTAAGCCTTGAAAGATGGGTTCAATGTCCTACGTGAAGCAATTACAACCTTAGCAATCTTTCTTCTAATTTCACTATCATTCATATTATTCCAATCCTCAAGATGCAGTTTTAACACTTCTAAGTCCAACGGCATGAATTCTCTCCCGTAGTTCAGTAGTAGAGAAACTATGTTCACGCTTATTGAAATACAGTTCTATACCACGTTGCTTGCAGATGTCTTTGCCTGTGAAGTTTACATTTAGGTATTCCTCACCGACAATACGAACATCTATGTCAAGTGTAAGAAGTAAATCCTCAAGATCCTTTTCAGTCTGATACACCACAATTTGATCTACATACTTCACAGCTTCAAGCTGAATGTAGCGTTCTACAAGCGACTGAATAGGTTTATTCTTGCTTGTAGGCCTGTCAATAGTAGGGTCTGTTTGCAGACCACAAATCAAATAGTCACACTGATTCTTTGCTTCCTTGAGCATTGTAATATGCCCAGCGTGAAGCAAGTCAAAAGTGGAACAGGTAAAACCGACTTTATCCCAATTCTTATCCATTATTTTCTCCCTCGAGGAGTCTTTGTTTTACACAATCCTCAAATGTACTAAACAACTTTTGAAACTTTAGCTTATACAGTGTTTCAAGTCCAAGAAGAACATTCGCAAGTTCATCACTGGCCTCGCCATGAGCATGGTAGACAAGATTAATATCATCTACGACACCCCAGCAATTCATAATTTCCTGCTCAAGGTCAAATCTGTTTTTCATATTCAATCTCCATCCAATTTGTGTCTTCCGGCATTAGTGTAATTTGACCATCAAATTCTTCTTGCTCTTTTAAACTATTATACACTCCACCATTAGCCATTGTCAAGCGATAAGTGTTCTTGTGACAGCAATAGAAACTGCCACTGTATCCATAGAATTCGTAATAGTCACCGTCTTGTTTAACTTCGGTAATACCTGAATTCATACGCCAACTATCACCATCGCGGTATCCCCCACTCCAGCCGGCGAGAACCTTGTAGATAGGAAATGCACCTTTGCCTGGTTTAATTTTTAGGATTACCCAGTTATCTGGTTGGTATATCATTTGCGGTCAAGGTCAAATCTATTTTTCATGGTATCCAACTTCCTCCACTGTAGATTCAAACAATTCCAATGCGTTACGGAGACCGGAAATCAACGCATCAATCTCGTCTCTATGGCATTCGGCAATCTTTCCTTTTATGGTACAGTATTGTACTGTGCGATAAATAATCTCTTCCCAGGACTCTGTAATGTCAACTTGAGGAATATCGGTCTCTCCAACGTATACAAGAGTTTTAAGTCCTGTTGGGTTAAGTTCGGTGTCTACATCAACTCTCAATTTAACATCAGTCATCTATATTGACCTCCATCCCAAAGGCCATTTCACAGGCCCAGTTTGCAATTTCTTCATTGACCATGTCTCGGTATTCCCAATGGTCATGGTCCTCATGTTCAAAGTCAAGACCATCTAAGACTAACCACATCTTCTCAAAGTATTTGTGGTCCTCTTCCTCAACGTCCCAATCATTATTTGCCCAGACTGCACAGCCTGCAAAGTTAATAAACTCATCTATATATGTGAGTTCAATGCGTACCTTAGGGTCAAAGTCCATAAGATGTCGAGCTAAATTTTTTGTAAACGGAAATATGCTACACCAAGCACTGGTGATACTGACAAAATCATTGCCTTCCTCATAGTAATCAACATTGGCCCACTTAGGACCTATGTAATCTTCCATCCAATCCCTTGAAGGATAATCGTCTCCGTCCCACTCAGGTAAGAATCTTGCATTTTGAATAGGTTCTTGCTCTGAGAGTTCTTCAAAGATGCGTGAGAATTCAGTCATGCAAGCATGATTGCCTGTGACCTTTAGGAAGTTATCTACATGATTTGCCATTTGAGTCTCCGAATACATTAATAAGGTGGGCCCGTTAAGGTGGAGCCCATACCTCATTACAAATGATTACTCAAATACTGAGGAACCAGCAACTGAATAAGCAGCTGCAATCATAGCACGGCTGGGAGTACCCAAACGATAAACGGTTGTGCCGTTCTTAGCAGTGTTAGTGTAAATAGCATAACCGTTTGCACGGAGCTCGCTAACACGCTTGCCAAGTGAAGTAACACCGAACAGACCGCTTGCCTGCTTAGCAGACAGTGACTGGCCAGAACGGAGGAAGTTCAGAACCTTCTGGTTCTGGGTGGTGCTTGTAGCTTTAGACATAAATGTCTCCTTTCATCATCAAAGTTAATCCCATTCTTTATGGGAACCAATACGCTCATTGTCGTTATAACCGAGCATATATTCTTTATATTCTACACTATTTTTATCAGTGATGTCAACCTTCTCGGAGGAGTAGGTGGCGCCTACATAGTAATGAGGGTCTTCATCACGCTGATAATAACTATCTGCAGAACCACGGTCATATGGACCGCCATGTTTTTTATCTACCATTACGCAACCTCCTTGGCCCAGCGCTCGGCTGTTTCCAAGTCAGGAGCATACTGCATAAATGCTTTGAGGGTTGCCTCCTCATAGGCTTTTTCGGCCGCAATATCTTGCTCGATCAGGTTAGACCAATAGTCGCAATCTGCCTCGAGTTCGGCAAAGGTCATGCCGCTAATGTCCATACGGAAACGACAACCATTTACGTCCTTAGACGCATCTGAGATGTAGCCGTACAGTTCATCTGCATAGGCCTGTGCTGCTACTTCAGTAGTAGCGTAACGACCGGCATCAACGCCGTCAGCGACAATCTCATAACCCATAAAATCTAACATAATCACAGTCCTCACAACCGTTTTTTCATTCTATAATGCTTATTATACACGAATCTGAGGAAATGTCAAGCATTTTTTTCACTTTTTTTCAATTATTTGGCCTAATGAAATCAACAACTTATGTGCTTATATTACTATCTGTAGGTTCACTTGTCAAGCATTAAAAATGCCTTAATAATCAATGAGTTAGGAAGCCCCTCAAAGGGTCTGTGAGGGGCTGTGTTGAGCAGTCAATTTAGGGTTATCCTACTACTCTTTTTTCTCTAAAGCGCTTTTACCGTAAAATGCGGCGACTATAGCAGCGACTGAAACAAAATAGGTTGGCGCCATATCACCCAAAACGCTTGCTCCTGACTCGAGGCCAAAGAATGTAGAGCCAACTACAGCGAACGGATACAATAACATACCGTAAAGTGCGAACCAGGCCATATTGCGCTGGGCGTCTCGCATTGCATCCTCGTCCTCTAAACGCTTACGCTTGAATTCGAGGTACATTGCTTTTTCTTCGTCATCTACAATACCGTCGCCGTTTACGTCAGCATCGTGGTACTTCTTTTCCTCTGCCATAAGAATCCCCTATATTATATTTGTTATGGGTATCTTTTTATTTATAACATCATTTATTTCGTTTTTTGTAAATTGTCCGTGCGGTTTATTACATGAAGTATTGTACCCCTCACAATAATAACAAGCTTTCATTATTTCTTTGTGCCTCTCACCTTCAACAAAGTCTCTAAGACCTGCCAGTATTTCTTCTTCGTTATCTCCTGTGAAATCAAATCCGTCCTCTTCTGCAAAGTCCCATTCAATGGGTATGCCCATATTATCATACTGTGGGCCTTTGGTGATACATATATTACACTTGTAATATTTGCCATTCATAAAAGAATGACACATATCTTTTAACAAACATGGGTCGTATACTTCTCTCGCTCTTTCGTCTGTATGTTTTTCGTACTTGTCTAAAACAATAAAACTTCCTGTGTCATGCCAAGTATAATCATCTTTAAACTTTTGCATTGACTCAAAAGTGTGTACAGCATCAACATCGGTCACGTTTCTCCAACGCACTCCTGTTTGATTTAACTTGTTTACTATCTTCTCATAATTTATATTATTGTTAGAGTATATTGACAGCGATACCATATCTACTAACTCAAAGAATTCATCTGGCATAGTAGGTATCATCAACCCATTGGTTGCTACATTGCTTTTATATCCTGCCTTGCGTATTTCTTTTAGGTAATCTAATATCTGTGGGTGCATCAAAGGCTCCCCACCAATTAACCTTATGTACGGGGTATCAACATATTTACCTATCATGTTTAAATCTCGTACAAATATCGACAAGTCATCATCACGGTGAGGTTGGAAAGGAGAACCTGAGCTGCAATTTGTACATCTCAGGTTACAGTGCCAAGTAACAATGTGTTCCATATAGGAACGATAGATCTTATTCATTTAAAATTAAAATAGGTTGATGAAAATTACTGTATGCCGGAATTACTTTCATGTTTACCTGTTCTTGTAACCAGTCTAAATTATATGCTGTAATTAAAAAATCACAAAACTTAGGCAATGTTGGGTTACCAGCAAATTCACCGTTTACATAATATCTATAGGTATCTAAAGGTAGGGGGTTGTGCCAAAGAGGATGCAAGGTATCGCCGTAATCAAATTCTCTTTTCATTTTTACAATGTTTAAAAACTCCACATCTACAACAGAAGTAGCAACAACTTTGCCTACCCGTGACATTTCTTTCAGGTCAAAAAGTAAATCCTCGTATGAGGAATGACTATGAACACTGTATGCACAAACAATATCAAAAGAATTGTCCTCAAAAGGAAAGGGAATGTTTTTTTGGCCGTTCGGGTTATATACCGGACTATATCTATCGTACTCAACCCAATTCGCCTCAGGCAATTCTTGTCTTACTTCATCCAAGACAAGTTTATCAACATCTAAACAAGTATAGTCAGACTGTACAATCTCACCAGTTTCTAAACCATCTCGTAATAGATTTCCTGCATTGCCGCCATAGTCTAACACCTTCAAGCCTTTCCAGTTATCTACACCGGTAGCCTTTTTAAAAATGTCAAGCCTCTGGTATCTTGCAAACCTAAAACTTAAATTGTTCATATTCTCCGCCGAACCTTGCTACTGCTGTATTATCAAATACAGGAACATCCTTACCTGTATCCTGTAGCCCTTCTTGTGGGTCGCCTTCAACATCAAACAGTTTCATTCTCGCTCTATCAATACCTAACATAAACCTTTTATTACGTGTAGGGTCTGAGTATCTGTTTTTCAACTGTTTAACCATGACCTGTCCAAGTTTTTCTAACTCCTCTGTACTTATAATGGCAAACATTAAGTCTGCTGTAGCAGGGAGACCAAACGATTCTGAGGTATCAGTCAGTTCAACATCACTGCTGTTGTAACCACCTCGTGTAGTTTGTGTTGCCGTGACCAAAGGAACATCATGTTCTACTGCTAAGCCTCGTAACTCCTCTGCAATGGACTTAATGATTGTATAAGAGTTTGCGGATGAACCAGCACGGAATCTACTGCTACCACAGATGTTAAGATAGTCAATAAATATAATATCAGGTGTAAAGTTTCTTTTGAGTTTAAGTTCATTTAGTAATGCTTTGAAGTGACCTGCGTGTGCTGATGCTGTAGGATATTCTTTTACAATGAGCCTACCCTGTATTTTGTTATTGATCTTTTCAATTCTATCTTCAAACATTTGTTTAGACAAATCTTTCAACTGCCCAATAGGCAAGTTCATAAGGTTAGCGTCTATACGTTCTGCAATACGTTCTTCAGACATCTCAAGTGTAATATACAGAACATTTTTGCCTTGTGAAATACAATTAGCTGCCATGTGACACATGAACAATGACTTACCGACCCCTGTGCCTGCGAGACAAACATTCAGTGTTTTGTTAGCAAGTCCACCTTCTGTAATCTCATTGAACATTGCCAAGTCAAACGGCATCTTTTCTTCCAGTCTATGATAAAACTCATAGCGCTGTTCTGCGTTTTCAATATAGTCATGTCCAATGTTATTATCAAAGCCTACCTGCAAAGCCTTTGACAGCATATCAGGCAGTGCATCAGGACCTCTCTCCTTATCCTTGCCATCAATAACTTGTATACTCTCCATGATAGCATTGTAGATTGCTTTGTCTTTACAATACTTTTCAGTTTCATCTAACAACCAATCATCAGCTACTTCAGTAGTATAATCTTCTTTAAGCCATTCCTCAATATAGGGAAGTTCGGCCTCAGTTATACTTCTATCATCGCTGACAGAAATAGCAAGTGCCTGTTTAGTAGGAGCTGTATTGTACTTTTCAGAATAGTCTTGTATTTTTCTTAAAAGAATCCTATGGCTACCAGCAAAGTATTCTGTTTTTAGAAAAGGAATGACCTTTCTAAAATAATTGTCATTAGTCAAAAGGGTGTGGAGAATTATATTTTCCAATTGGTGTTGCATTTCTTATCCTTTTACGAATCAAATCTACTGCATTTTCATGTAAATATTCTTTAATAGTAAAGTCAGCATTGTCAGGCTTTACGAACATTTTGTTTGTATCATTATAACGTGAAATATCTATAGTGTCAAGGAATAAAGTATAGTCTGCGTTGAATATCCTCCTTGTTTCAGGTAAAGGGCAAACAAAATCGGCTATTGCTGTTCTACCAAAGTGTGCTTCACAATAGGCAAGACCACGCATACGCATGGCCTGTCTTAAACGTGCATTGTAATCAAAATGCCAATCACCTACTGCCTCTCTTACAAAATCAGCATTGAGGTGTATCATATCGTTGTGACCTTCGCACAATCGCTCAGCCAACCAAGTCTTACCCGAACCGGGCAACCCACATATTAGGACTATCATTCGATCCACTCCCTGGCTTTCTCGCCGAAGATTTCTTCGACACAGCTTCCACACATGAAAAGTTCTTCCGTGGCTGTATGGAAACAGATACCTTCGTCACCCTGCCAAATAGTTATTTGACAGCGATCGCACACCCCTTCAGGCTTCTTGGACTTGCCCGTAGGCTTCTTCAATATCTTGTTCAGTAACTTCATCACGCATTATCCCGTCAACGCTTGAAATAGCGTATCGTTTGTTGATCCATGATAGGAAGGTTTCGTCTTGTAGAATAGGCAACCAAAAGTCTTTAGTGTAAGTATCCTTAATACGATACTTTTTATCTTCTACCTCGCCTGTAGATACATCTACTTTTGAATACCAACCATTGCTCGGTTTGACTACATGACCTGATGCCTGTGCCATGTCCAACAGGCCTGACCACTTGCTGATACCGCCTTCAAATGATACTTCAATAGGAATCTTAGACTTCTCACGTACAAAACGTGACTTCTCAACATTGATAATAAAGTTATAACCCATCAGTTCAGTACCTTGTTTGTCCTGCTGACGACCAATGATATAGATGTTATCTGCTGAGTAGTAAATACCTGTACCGCCTGAAAGAATGTCTTTAGGGAACAGTCCAATCTCTTTGTACGTGTGATTCACTGCAACCATCGGAATGTCTTTCAGTGTCAAATGAGGAGTAACCATACGGAACAAGGACTTCAACTGTTTCGCACGAGACATATCTGCAACTGACTTACCATCAAGTGCATCATCAACCTCTTTCTTAGACGCCAAGTTACCTACTGAATCAATGATAATCATAATATGATCACCACGTTCAATGCTGTTTAGCTGTGACATTGAATCATGCTTCAACTGTTCTACATCTGTGATAGGAGTATGAACAACTCTGTCTTTATCAATATTAAAGGTATCAAAGTAGGACTGAGGAGTACCAAACTCTGAATCATAGAACAGGATGACAGCATCATCATACTTGTCCAAATAGGCTTTTGCCAACATCAGCGAGAAGGCTGTCTTGAAGTGTTTAGAAGGACCTGCGAATACTGTCAGTCCAGGTGTTAGTCCACCATCAAGGCGGCCACTCAATGCTACGTTCAAAGCAGGCACTGAGGTTTGAATCAAGTCTTTCATTCCGAAAAACTTTGAATCGGTTAGAACAGATGTATCTTTGATAGTGCTGTTCTTTTTTAGTTTATCAATCAAACTCATATTTTTCTCCATTTTATATCACTATAATAGTGCATAATATATTCTCTTTCTTTTTTCCAAACTTCTAAATTCGGCACATCATCTGTGCGTATATGTTTATTATCACCAAAACCTGAATACAGTATTTCATTATACTCTCCTGATTTTGCTGCTAAATACAAAGCAAGTTGGCCTGATGCTAAAGGTATAGGTAATTCATTTAATTTTACATTAGTGACTTTATCACTTTCATCTAAATATGTAAAATAAACCCTATCATGTTCTGACCCTATAACTACCCCGTGCTCGGTGTATTCATTATCATCAACTACGGCCCCTGTAGAGGAGAAAGTTCCTAAAGATATATCATCCGATCCCAAAGGATCCCAGTCTAAATAATAAGCAGTGTTATCATTACAATAACCTGTGCGATAAATTAGATGTTGACAGGTTATGTCTGTAGATACTAAGAAATCTAATGGCATTTCTTTACAAGCCCAGTTTGTACCCCAAACGTCACAATCGTCAGGAATGTCTATGCCTCGACGGCTTTCACCATTGCCTAATACGATGGCTCTCTTATACCCCATTGTACTCTCCTTATCAAATTTTCATCCAAAGCTTTTTGTAATAGATTATCATCATTATAACACAATGCTGCCATGTGTGTCAAGTCCTTAGGTAAACATTTTCCGCCAAAGCCTGGTTTATCATCATGTCCAGGAACCTGCCAATGTGAGTATCCCAAAGCAGCTTCACCCTGAAACATAAATGCCAAAGTATTCCAGTCTATACCTTGGGCATCACAAATTTCTTTTAAACTATTTGCCAACGCCACTCTCATAGCAAGTATGGTATTCCTTGATAACTTATACATCATGGCCTCTTTAGGACGTAAATACCAACAACATTTATTTGGCAGTAGGTCCTGTAACTTATCTGTAAATTTATAGTCACTTGTTATAATAGGAATAACGGGATCGTCAACATCTTCTTTCCAATGTTTCTCTCTTAGGAACTCAGGCATCATAATAGCATTAGGAAATGAATCTACTTGATCGGGACCAATAGTGCTACGAATAACAATTTGTCCTCGCCAGTTCCATTGCTCATAGGCATCTGTTAAAATGGAAATATCAAGTTTACCATCTTCTCCTGTAGGTGTAGGAACACACAAGAAAATATAATCAAACATATCCTCGTCACAGAATCCTGTGCTACCTTTCACAGTGTCATGGATATGTATTTCAGCTTTTGTTTTTTTAAACAAATACTCTGTGGCTGTTCCTACAAAGCCATGTCCAACAATTAGTATCTTCATACAAACAAATCCTCAAGTGTAGACTGTTTCTCAGTATGCCAACCGAGTGTCTTTACAATTGTATCCAGAGGTTCCAAAAATGCCTTTTGGAACATCATCTCATAATCTATGTAACTATGTATACCAAACTCATTAGGTATCTTTGAATTAAAACCCAATATATTCTCTCGTATAGTATTAGGTTCTTTTAAAAAGATAAACTTAATCTTGTCACCTTCCTGTATCTTTTCATACTTATCACTTATATTAAATTCTTTCAGATAGTAATTGTACAACAACCCACCTCGGACATGAATAGGACATCCTTTTGAGTAGATACTACCAACATCTGTATATTTTGCCATGTTATTACAACCACGAGGAAATGCTATTTCCTCAGGAGTCATTGCCAAAAAGTCCTTTTTAGTTTTCTCCACATAATCATGCAATGCCTGTTCATCCTGTGTAAGACAAATACGTACAGCCTCTTTCAAGGAATCACGTACAGGAGCAGGAGTAGATGAGCGAACAATCTCAAGTCCCATAACCTTCAAGTCAGGAGTAGTATATCTCACACCCTCGTTGTCCAACACATTCATAGCGTATCGTTTCTTTGCTACCCACAAACAGTTATCAGCTATCGCCTCACGTTTAAAGAAGATCTTCTCCTCAAAGGCATTTGAGTATTCTGCGAGTTCGGTCATTGCCTTCGCAATACATGGTTCGATTTGTTCTTCGCCTACTTTGTCCAGAATGTCAATGAGCTTATCTTTAGGTTTGTCTGCAAAAAACTTGTCAACCAAGGGCTTCAACGTAATATAGCAGGAGTCAGTGTCAGTATAGAAACTATACATTTGGTCCTTAGTTTTTAACGTATCATTCAAAAACCTATTAAGGCCCATTGCTGCCTTTCGTATGATAAATTGCCCGGTTAGTGTGATTCCTTCTGCTATACGGTCATCATAGTATCTGAAGAATTCGTTAGCCATCGCACCATAGAGTGAGTTCAGTTGAATCTTACGTGCCATTTGAAAGTTGTTATACTTTGCTATGAGTTTCTTTGTTGCTGGGTCCTTAGTCACCTCATAGTCCTGCTTAGCCTCAATCATCAGTTTCTTGTAACGCTGTCGGTCATCAAAAAACTTCTGTACAATGTTAGGGAAGTGACCTTGCCTGCTACGTGTAAACGTCTGACCATTAGCAGCTATAGCATCATCGGTGTCAAACTTGTACTTCCTCTCCAACATACCATCAACGTCTACGTCTATCATACCACCCGGAACCAGTGTCTCAGGGCTCATGTTATATTGCATGATGATAGAAGGGTACAGTGAAGTAGCATCGAAGGACTCTACCCATTGATAAGCACCAGGAACCGGCTCTTGTACATAGGCACCTGCAATAGTTCTCGGTGCTCGTCCATTGCCTTGACCGATAATAATATTCTGCCTCAGCAAGTGATTGTACAACAAACAGTCCCATGTCTTTACAGGACTGAATACGTCCTCAAAGTTCATCTTGGCGTCATAGGTCATAGTCATACACAGTTCGATAAGTTTCATCTTATCCTCAAGTTGGTCAACCAACACTGTGTCTATGATGTTGTATTCTACAAACCTATTCCAATCCTTCTCGTAAAACTCCTTAAAAGTATCAAAAGGATTGTCTAACTTCTTATGACCGAGTTCAACCTCTGCTATGTAATCGAGTTTGTATGATTCACGGGTAACGTATGTAAACTTCTGATAGATGTCCAAGTAGTCTAACTGTGCAACACCTTGTATATCATAAGACAAATAAGTTCTGCCGCTGTAAGCCCTTTCTGTCTTACGTACCAGTTTAAAAGGACTCATTGCTCTCTTAGCATGGTCGCCATGCTCTTCGCCAAACACCCGTTCCATACGTACAATGAGATAAGGTACGTCAAACAGTTTTATGTTCCAGCCTGTCAATACATCAGGACAGTTAGGCACCCACCAGTCAATGAAACGTGCCAACATTGTTTTCTCGGAGCTGAAACCTTCGTAATCAATATCTAAGTGTTCAGTGGCTTCACCGGGAGTAAAGGAACCGAGACCAAATGTTTTAATCTTTTTAGTCACGTTGTCTTGTATGGTGATAAGCGTTATCTGCTCCCTCGGATCAAATACGTCAGGGAAACCTGTCTCTACTGTAGTCTCAATATCTATTGAGTACAATTTGATCTGAGAAATATCCCAGTCCATTTCTTCTTCAGGATATTTGTCAGCAATGAATTGATAACCCCAATGTGTCTGACCATATATGGGGAAGTTAGATACTTCCTTGTAGTTATCTACAAACTCAGCTGCGTCTTTGTTGGAATCAAAATTGACCGGAGAAACTTGTTCACCGAACATACTTTTAAAGGGGGATTCCTTTTTAGAAGGAACATAAAGAGTAGGGGAAAAAGGCATCTTACGAGATACCCGCTTCCCATTTTCGATACCACGGTAAAGTATTTTGTCACCGTAATGTTTGGCGTAAGTGTAAAAATTTGACATTAGATCTCCATTCAAGTGTAACCATTATATAATATAAGGAGGGTAATGTCAAGTAATAAGATGCCTCATTCCATCTGGAATCTGAACACGGCCTTCTTCAATAAGACGTCTTCGGTTAAGTCGGTGCTGTTCCTGTACATCTTCTTTACTGCCGCCTTCGTATTCAACGGCGTGGCCTTCTCTAATGAGAATTTGAGCAACTCCACACCAACGATCTTCTCTGTCGTAGTATACTTCAAAGTCTCCGAGGACTCGGCCAAATTTGCCTCTCATATCTTCACCGTCTTTTGCCACACGGGTTTTGAGTTTTGCAGTTTTGCCTAAAAGTTCTTTGAGTCTGTTCTTTGCGGCAAGTCCGAAAATCTTTTCTAACTTATCCGAGGTACGAGACTCGGGTGTATCAATACCCATGATTCTTACTCGTTCATCACAGAGCATGATACCAAACCCAAGATCAATGTCTACGTCTACTGTATCACCGTCTACAATTTTTAATATTTTTGAGTTGTATTCGTACATCACGCCTCCTGTAAGAGTTCGGGTTCTTTTGATACCTCTTTTGGTATATATTCATTTCTTCTACCATATTCTTTTAGCAGAGTTTCATCTGGGTCAAATACAGCAACTACACTATTTTGAAAAATAGGCACCGCACCTGATGCGTACGGTGCCCAGGGAGCTACTCCAAGTTTAAAAGAACCTTCTTTATTCGGATTAGGTCTTACAAAAATACAAATAGGATTGGATACATTATAACCGCTGTCAGTTACACTTACTTCTCCTACTACGTCTTCACCTGTTACTAACTTTAAAACTTGGATACTCATAATAACTCCTTATTTCACTTCAATTTGTCTTGGTTTCATTTCATCTGGAACAACACGCCTGAGTGTAATCTCAAGGATGCCATCGTAGTAAACACTATCTACAACCTCAACATCATTTGCAAGTGCGAATGAATGTGTGAAGTTACGAGCTCCAATGCCTTTGTGTAGGAATTTTCTCTTATCCTCACCTCGGTCTTGTACGCCCTGGACAATTAACTTGTTGCCCTCTGGAAGTAAATGAACATTAAATTCATCTTTAGCAAATCCTGCACAAGCAATTTCAATAGTGAAATGCTCATCGTCATCTGCTACAATATTATAGGGGGGATAGTTTGGACTATGAATCTCCGAAACATTATGAAGATTGTCAAACAAACGATCAAAACCTATAGTAAACGGTCTTACATTATCAAAAATTTCAGCCATGTTAGCTGTTGTATACTTACGTACCATAATTGTGCTCCTTTATTAAGCGAGTTTTAATGTTACACTACCCTATCGGCGTAGTGGTGCCTCCCGCTCGGTATCATATATAATGTACTTCACCTTACGGGGGCCTTTTATTTATACTTGTCAAACCATTTTATCATAAAAAAATATGGGAAGTCAATCATTCCTAATCGAGTTTTCATTGGATTTTTATGATGGTCATTGTGATACAGTTCCCCACCCCATAAGGCAGCGAGAAAATGATTTCTGTTTACGGATTTATAAACCCTACTATGACCTATCATGTTTATGCTTACTTGCCACACAAAAACTGTAGTAGTAAACAGGATCCAACTAAACAATCCGAAAATACTTATCCATACCATGGCGGTGAGTATAACTAATACCCAATAATATTTCATTTGCATCCTGTACAAAGGATCTCTCAGCATCCATTTTGATGCTGAACCTTTCGTTGGATTGTATGAAAATATCGCAAAGTTATTCCACGCACCGGCATAGTGTCCGTGTGGGTCACCTTCTTTGTCTGTGTACCTGTGATGATCTTTATGTAAAGCAACCCACGTAATACACAGTCCACTCATTGCTGCACAAGTCAGCAATACAAAAAACCATTCTAACCATCTTGGACAATCCCAAGACCTATGTGTACAGTATCTATGTAAGAATCCAGATACTAAAAACCCAGACACAATAAAGAAAATAGAAAACAAAACTATTGTTTTGTAAGGCCAATTATATAAAAAGAAACAAGATACAATTAAAAATAATAACTGTATCTTAGTTTGTAAATTAGCGCTTCTTCCCGATATTATATTTTGGGACAAGGTTCCACTCACTTTTTTCTTTGTATGATATAATTTTTATTTGACTCAAAGGACTATATGCATCTTCACCTAAAGTAGTAACGATCTTTAATAGTCCCCAATCCTGTAATAGCTTTGCAATTGTATTTCTTCTTTCTAAATCGTTATCCATAAAGTCAGCATCCTTACCGTCTAAAGCAAATAACTCCTTAAAATGAGTAATGAAGTATCTGCCTTGCTTGTGAAGAATGTGACAGGACTGATACAATGTATTGTCCTTTTTAGAGGCCACACCAATACGTGAAAGAGTTTCCTTGATTTTTAAAAAGTTTTCAGGATCTTCTAACAAAATTTCTAATGGTTGGTACCCGGGATAATCAATGCTAAAGAAATTATCTCGTTCAATCATTTCAAACACCTTTTGTTATTAATTATTATTCATAGCAACATAGGTATTTATAATTTGCCGCCTTTAGCGGTCGCTAACCAACCCTTGATCTCAGCAATTTCTTTATCAGAAAGAAGTGTCAGTGCTTCCTTAGCTTTGTTATAACTATAGCCAAAGTATTCTTTCACTGCCTCAAGATTGCTCTCCTCTGCTTTGATCCATTTGTTATATCTTTTTGACTTACGAATAACGTGGCGTAGAAAATCATACTGCATCCTGTAATCAATATGTGTTCTGCTGTTCATTTCGTTAGCTGCTATGACAGTATCAGCACCAAACCCCAGTCCTCTGTTTATAATAAAGGCAGGGTATTGTGACTCATTGTCCTCTGTCATTATGTCCTGTTTGCTGTATGTAATAGTGTTTAGATAGTCAAAGGGACTTAGCTTTTTAATCTTCTCAACATATTCTTTTTCGTCCACCTCTTCAACGGGAGGACCAAACTCTTTAAAATAACTCATGTGGAATACCTGCACCATCTAAAACTTTTGATACTTCAGTGTGGACATCATCAGCAACAATACATAATCCTAACAGCTCATTTAACACACCATTATTTTTTAACATTCTTGCTACACTATGATTTGAAGTAGGGAAGAATATTCTTTTTATGTTAGGTAAAGTAGGAAACTTTATCATGTGGGGTACATCAATTTCATCCGGTGTCCAAAGATGAATATATGTTGTCATCGGCCTGAACATACCTTCTAAGGTTTTCCAACCAGAAGCTAATACCCTATCTCGTAAAGGTTGAGTCCTTCGGTCAAACTGGTGAGTAACTTCATTAGGATCAACACTCCAGTGGGGTGTAAATGCTATCACTCGATGTACATCAGCATGGTAAGCAAACTTAATAGCGTTTGTTCCCCCCATACAGTTTCCTAAAGCTGCTACATTTTTTCCATCAAAGTAAGGGCTCAGAAAATTAGATACCCACTCCCAATCAATGTGGGCGCCCCAAGTTCTTTGTTTGTCAATAACCCAAAACCTATCTCCCATTCCTGCAGTAACTTTTACAAACTCAGGTCGGTCAAGAGCATTTCTGTTAAGATTATTGAAGCCAAATATGTCAAAGTCAATACCCGAAAACATAACAAGAGTATTGTTACCTTCACCTTTCTCATAAAAAATTCTGACTGTATCATCATCGTGGATTATGTTCATTTAAATTTCATACTCGCCATAAGTTCGGTTAGACAAGCAGTCAGATTGATTTCCTGATCTGCAACAAAAGCCGCCTTGTATTGATAGTCAGCAATGAGTACAACCATCTGAGGAACAGTAGTGACCTCAGGAATCAAACTGTCATAGATGTATCTGAAAATACCTTGAGGGTCTGACTCAACATTGTTAGCAACCCACTGACGCATCTTCTTCCAGTCCTTCTCCTTCATTGCTGAGATAAGTTCCTTTGTATTTATCTCACCTATATTGCTGAGGATACCTTCGTCAATGACACCGGAGCTACTGTAGCGTTGTAGTTCGTTTATCACTCGCCTGTAGTCAGGATAGTGTTTCATCAACAGTTCGGCCAGTACCTTGTCTACATATTCAACACCCTCTGCCTTGAGAATCTCTTGCATACGTTTCATAAACGCCGAGGCAAGTTTAGCCTTGTCTGCCTTTTGTGAACCAAAGTCAATCACCGTAGTCCTGCTGTGTAGAGGAGTAATGATTTTTTGTTTGTAGTTACAAGTGAATATGAAGCGACAATTATCAGAGAAGGTCTCAATGAAAGCCCTGAGAGCAGGTTGTACCGACTCCCTGTTTAGATAGTCAGCCTCATCTATGATTACAACCTTAGGCTTGCCGAGAAAGGACATACCGCTTGCAAACTGTTTTATCTTAGTTCGCAAGGTATCAATTTGACGACCCTCGTCCGAACCATTGATAACAATGTAATCGCTACCAAGTTCTTCACACAGGGCTCGTGCTACTGTAGTTTTACCTGTACCTGCTGTACCGCACAAAAGCAGGTTAGGAACTTCACCCTTGAGGAGAAATTCCTTGAACGTGCGTTTGATTGATTCGGGCAGGATACATTCTTCAATTGTCTTGGGCCTGTATTTTTCTACCCAGAGGAAATGTTCCATTCACAACTCCATAATATAATATAAATTTAACCGCCAAGTTTTTCTTTTACTGCTGTCTCGTCTGTGACATTCAATTCAATATGTTTGCCTTCTTCAGTCTGTTCTTCTTTGACCTGTACTTCTTCTTCTCTATTTGTCATTTTTTCTCCCATGGATATTTATCATAATACATATAGACATATTTGTCAAGATATCTATCATAATGTTTTTTAGGTAGATGATATAGTCTACCGGCTACTTGTTCCCAAACATGAGTCTCATTTTCAGGAAACCAATTTCCAGTCTTATTGCTTTTTTCCATAGTATTTATTATATCAAAGTCGCATATGATATTTATATCAGTGTCTTTTAAGAAAGGTATAAGTTTCAATAGTCCTAAAGGTCTATTTCTAATACACATTTCCCAAGCCTCACCTGCTATCAAAATATTTTTCGTATTGGGAAATTCTTTTAGTATTTTTTTTAAATCACCAATCGTATATCCAGGAAATACATTTTTTGTAGAGCGCCAAGATAATATATTCGGACAAGGAGCCCAATTAAAATCGGGGTCTATTTTGTATTCATTGCTTTGATTGAAAGTGTCTGTATATCTTTTTTTCCAATATTCGTCTTCACAAAACAATGGAGAATCATATATTGCAATTAGAGCAGCTACTACTTGAGGATGATTACAAAGATCTATAACTTTTTGACTTAAAATATTAGGAACTTTTTTTCCTTTTGATACATTGGAAAAAATATCAATGGCGATAACAATCGTATCGCCATCTTTATCAATTGTCGTCTGATTCCTCAAATGGATTGACCTCGTCCTTCAACACTTTACGGATCATACCCAATGCAGGACCCGTAGTTTTGAAAATGTATTCTGCATAGTCAGTGCCGTTAATTTCAAGTAACCAACCGTTTGCTACTTCACGCAGGGTGAAGGATAATTTGCTATCCATAATTAAAACTCCGAAGATTTGTCAAGGGCAATCCAATACTCAACATTGCCTGCCTTGAAGTGTACGAACCCACCTGTGGAAGGAATGTTTACATTGTAATCCTGTGGCATCAATTTAATATTTGATGTAGGAATATGTGCTACAAACTTCTTGTCAGTGTCAGCAATCTTTGCCTCAAACTTAGTAGCATTGCTCAACTCAGGGTCTGTGATACGAACCTTAGCCTGTGTACCGTCTGCTACAATGCTCACAAGGGGAGCTGCAATAGTAGCTGCTGTACGTAACCAAAACTGTAGGCTTTCATTAGTCAGTGAATGAGTAAAGAAACCTTCAGATGATGGCAGGTCTTTATCGGGGGGAGCTGTGACAAGCTCGGGCTTTGAGTAAAAGAAATTAATCTCACCAAAGTTCTCAACCGAAATTGTCATGTGGTCATCATTAAGACTGACCTCGGGCTCATCACCCAATGACAATACTGCGAGCAGTTCATTGAGGTCATAGATAGCAAACTCCTTGTCAAAGGACTCAGTGATAGTCGCTTTAGCAAAGGCACTCTTGCCTGAGTTAATTGTGCGAATCTCTTGGCCTGCTTTGACAAGGATGTTAGGATTAATTTGCGAGAAGTTCTTTAGAACATCTACAGTATTCTTGCTTAGTTTCATAATATAGTTCCTTCACTATGTTAATATAATATAATAATACAAACAGGACTGAATGTCAAGTGTTTTCAACTACTGCCACATCTACACTTATGCCGGCGTTGCTCGCCTTAGATGTAAATGAGTTTCTATTCCAAACAGGTAAGGCCTGATTGTAGAAAGCCTGCCATGCTGCGCTATTCTCAAAGGTGTAAGTTACAGAAGAGGTTACTCCATCACCGTGATCTGTAATTTCTTTTGTCCCACCATTCTCAGCTAAATACCCATCAACCAATCCTATATCAGAAGGATTATCTAAAGCTAAAGCAGCAGCAGCATCTTGATCTTCGGCCGCTTTAGTTAGTGTAAATCTTACTTTATATGCCATTTCTTATCTCCAAATAAGGGTGTATTGTTTCTTATTTATAATCCTTGTAACGCCTATCGTGCTCATATAATGCTAAAAATCCATAATGAATGATTTTCACAATGTCCTTTCGCCATTCAGCAGGTGTTTCACCTTTCTTACCGTAACGGCCATTGTACTTGTCAATGTTGCCATGGAAGAAACCTTCACCGTGACCTCGGTCAATAATGACTTCGGAGGACTGTAGTCCTCCTTGGCCATAGTGTGCATTGTATGTGGAGTCGATATACTTCTTAAACTCCTCAATCAATTCATCTTCACGGAACTTATAAACCTTAGCTTCACTCATTAGTAAGTTACCTCGTCTTCGATTGTACCTGTCTCTACCTCAGGAGCCTGAGGGTTTGAAGGGTCAACCTTAGTGTACAAGTCAATAAATGCCGCCTTAGTATCAGCGTCAAAACGGTTGGTACACAAGGTGATTGCCTTAATCTTGTCCTTGAACACACCATACGCATTGACAATGTGTTCAAGCCTACGGGTGCTGACCAGCTCGTCTATAGCACCCTCGAAAAAGGTCTTACGAATCACCTCGGACCAAGTAACCAGATGAACCGCAAAGTCCTCATCTGTATAACCAGCCTTGCCCATCTTGTTAAGGATGATGCGTTTCTCTACGGCTGCTGTAGGGTACTCCTGCTCAACGGTAATTGCAAAGCGCTCCAGGAACGCCTCGTCCAACAGCTGAGCGCTGATGAATTTACCATCGTCTGAGCCACGACCTTTTGTATTAGCCGTTGCGACAATAGTAAACCCGTTGGCAGGAGCGACGGTCTCGCCAGTCTTCTTATTGAAGTAGGGCTTGCCCTCAAGTATGGCCTGGAGACACATTAACTTGTTAGAGCCTCTATCTACCTCATCAAGGATCAGGACCGCGCCACGTTTCATGGCGGTGAGGACCGGTCCTTCTCTATAGACGACATTACCATCAACCAGAGTATTGCCACCGATTAGATCGTCCTCGTCGGTCTCAATACTAATATTCACACGGATAGCCTCACGCTTGAGCTGAGCGCAAACCTGCTCAACCATTGTAGTCTTACCGTTACCGGACAATCCGGAAATAAACAAGGGATAAAACATACCGCCCTGCAAAATAGTCTTAAGGTCCTTGTGAAAACCAAAGGGTACATAAGTATCATCTTTGGATGGGACCAAGTTTTGGATATCCATTGCTAATTTGGCCATTGATACGACCTTTGAT
>Ga0222713_10001269_pt1 | contig 28676 bp, 30 predicted proteins | sample C33_649DmetaG_FD_165061 | JGI IMG/M metagenome (GOLD analysis project Ga0222713, IMG submission 165061) | Estuarine water microbial communities from San Francisco Bay, California, United States - C33_649D | ecosystem: Environmental > Aquatic > Marine > Unclassified | place: USA: California... | reverse complement strand
CCAACAAAATAAAAGCAAAAAAAAACCTCAGTGTTTTGGGACTGAGGTTAAGGAAGGTGTAAATACGCTGAGACTACACGTTTTGAAGACCCGTCTTTCGTGAGATTATCCTGATATTGGTTCCTCACATTGTCCACTACGATTGCCCGTAGTATCGAGTCAGTGTCGGTATTTTAAGTTTACCACTCTTATCGTTGAAACCAACTCAACCGTTACTCTACTCTCTTAAGCCTTGCGAGCTCACTAAGGGATGGCCGTCCCACGAGGTATTTCGTGATTAACATAAGAGGACTTGCGGTCCGCTCATGACTCCATTAGTCCGATGACCTGAAGTGTTAGACACCTTTCAGTTTCAACGCCCGAAGAACTTTTGCTGTATCTTTATTTTCATATAAAGTTAGCTCTTGTGGATAAATGGACGATGTGCTTCGGGAGAAGTTCCGTTCCTTTTGGGAACAAAATGCTTCACACCACCCTGTGAACCTGCCAGCTCACGGTCTGTCAGGACTTCGTCATCTCTTGCAACGACTCGGAAACCCTTGAGACTGGTACCCAGCTCTACAACCCCTGGCAGGGAGTGTCGAACCGTCACCTGTGACTTTTCCTATTGGTGTCACCACCTCAACCCCGATATTCCACGGACTCGGAGTGATTATTCCCCCTCAACACTTGTCGTTGGGGCAATAACCGTAGTCACTTTGTTTAGTTGTCAAGACTCTCGTCCTGCGAACTTCCCTTAGAGGCTAATCTAAGTTCCATCCTTTTAGTCTCATTACTGAGGTTATCTAACGACGCTAAACCGCCGAAGGTTTTTGATATCAACTTTTCTTGAAAAGAAAAGGGGTCACGGTGACAAGTCACCAAAAAACAAGTTGATATCTCAACCATTAATCTTTCAAAGAACGTATCAGAAACTTACTCTATAACTACGGATGGTGAGATTTGGGTTCCGTGTTTCTGATTTGTCTTACAAACTTACGACATTATTTTCATACTGTCAAATAATCCTGTAAACTTTTTTTGATTGTGATAAATAAATATCTGTTAATCTTCAAAAGTTATACTAATGTATGAACTTTTTTCCTTCTGTCAAGTGGTATATCAAAGTTTTTTTTATTTTGTTTGTGGTATTTATCTTTATGAACCTTTCAATCAACGACCATAAGTTCAAAGTTAAACTGGCGGTTACCTCTAATCAAATCCAAAACGGTATGATGGGTAAGAATTTTAATGAGGAATACAATGGATTGTATTTTATAATGCCATATAAGGGTGAACAGAGTTTTTGGATGAGAGACTGTCTTGTGCCGTTGGATATTATTATGATTGACGGAAATATTATAACTGAAATCCACGAGAACTGTGAACCATGTGATGAATTAGATTGTGAAAGTTACAAAGGTTACGGAGACAAGGTATTAGAAATCCCTGGTGGTACTTGTGAAAAACTTGGCATAAAAAAAGGAGACAGTGTCTCCTTTTCATTACTCTGATTCTGATTCAGAACCCGATTTTATCTTTTCTTTGAGTTTATTAACAAACTCTCTTTGAATCATCTTAACGAACTTAACGTATGGTGCGTCGTCCGCCTCAGGATTATATCTATATGGGTCCTGATTTGGTCTCTTAGCTCTTCCGAAGTAGTTTAGTGCTGATATGTTTGTGATACACTTGTGACCACCTGAGTTAGCTTCAATCATATCCCAAGCAGGAACACCGAATCTATCCAACACAGACCATTCTTCATCTGTCAAATCCTTTGATGGTTTTGCCATTATCTTTTTAATTGATGAAAGATATTGTTCACCGTTTTCAATCTCACGTACTTTGTCACCGTAGAATGCTTCAAGGTCCGCATCTGTAAATCCAACCGAACCTTCTTTCGCAGATGTTTCAGACACCCACTTGATAGTTGACAAAGGTATAATCTTATCTTCCAACTGACCTTTCCATTTCAACATTACCTCATCTGCAATCTCACCCAAGTTTACACCCTTGAGTTGTCTTTCTTTGTTGAATGGATTACAAGACGCTTGAACCAATCCCATTGGCCATGCAATCACCAAGAAGTCAGCATCAGGATAGTTTTCAAATGGAACATATCTATCGTAAGCACCTGGCTTAGATAATGCTCCACCACCGTACTGAACAATGATACCATCTTCAAATTGAACTCGTGAACTGTTCTGTTGAGACTGAATGTAATTTTTTTGGTTTGAACTCATCATCTCAGGAGTTGCATAGTTTTTCTCCTGTGCAATTCTTTTGGTGTTCTGTAAGATATTCAACAACGATGGTGAGGCATTCATCACCAACTCTTCTAAGAAACCTGGTTTGTTCTTATAAGCTAATAATAATTTGTTAGCTGCCAGCCCCAAAGCGAATTTGTTCTTTTGTAGTGACTTGTCTTTATCTAACTTGAAGATAAAGTTCATAATATCTTTTGGTTTCAACCCATACTTAGCGAAGTCTGCAGAGTCCACAGTCGAAATCAAAGTGATGTCGTCTTGTGTGAATATTTCTTTTGGTGAAACAACCTGAGATATTGTAGCCACATTTGAACGTGATGGTTTGAATGAAACTGAAGTATCTTTCTCAACACCTGTCTGTGTATCGTGGTGGTCTGTATGAATAACAAACATTGGTTTACCGTGAGCAAAGTCAACCAACACAGGCATCGTATCACCTGTAGCATCTTGTTTCTTTACAGCAAACTCTTTGTCACCATATTGGATAACCTCAGAACCAACAACTTTAATACCGTTAGATTCCAAATACTCTCTCATGGCAATCGCTGTCGTTACCCCGTCCAAATCTTGGTGGAAATAAATCTTAGCCTTTGGATATCTTTTTGCCAAAGCTTTAATGTCACGTAGACCTGATTCTTTAATTAATTTTTTCATTAGTCCCAACCGAAATAGTGTGCAATTTTATCAAATAAATCTCCGTGGTCAGACACACACTGTTTGAAAATAACTCTATCTTTTTCTGGCATCGCATCCATTGTATCTTCACCCCAAACACCATCAGCGGTTACCTTAATCATTGACTGATAGTTTGCAACTGCCTGAGCACTTTTAGATTTAGGCCAGTTACCAATTGAACCGTCCATCTTCAATGGTTTACCGTCATCATCCTTTACACCTTTTTTATTCAAGAAACACTGAATAGCCATGTTGTAGTTGTATCTATCAATAGTAGTCATACTATTATTGAAGTCTTCTTTTAGGTATTGTCTTGATGTGGCTTCGATGTGTAAACCAAGGATTCTACTTCTTTCTTGTTCGTTAATTCTGAATTGTTTCATAATCAATTTTTAATATAAATATCTTATTTATCTAATCATGGAATCAATCGCTGAACCAATTCTTTGGTACACAGGATTATTTCCATGTGGCTCTATGTTACCAATCGGCGGTTCAATCAAAATACCTCCGAGGTCCCTATATTGTTTATAATAATCTCTTACCTGTTTTTCTGTAGTCCTTTCAAGTCCACCCCAACCCCACGAACCTTGGACAACCAATATTCTTGTGTTTGGAAACTTCTCACCAATGGCAGCAAATAAACCAGGAACATCATCATTAAACACTTTACCGAAGTTACCGTTAGTTCCGATTACGGTGATGACGTTTTCAACATCCTCATTTACATATGGGTAAGCATTAACAGCATCTTTCAACCAATTTACCCCCATACCACCTTTCCATAATGACTGAACACCTGACGCAGTTCCTATTCTTGATGCCTTAGAAGTGGCGTTATCAACATAAGGTGTTTGTGAGTCACCAATGATAATGTTTCTTGGTATTGCAGGGACCTTTGTCTGAGACTCCGCACTATCCTCATACAAGAGTTTTATACGTTGTCTTTCTTGTTCATTAAGTACAAAAGGTTTTCCCATGTTTTATAAATATCACAGAAATAAAAAACCCCTATTTAGTAGGGGTTTCTAATTGTATTTCAAGTTGATTTTGTTGTAGTTGGTATTCTCTAACCCTCTTTCGAGCTACTTCACAGTAGTTAGGACTAATATCAACACCAATCCAAGAACGTCCAAGCATCTCAGCTGCTAAACATGTTGTACCCGAACCATTGAAAGGGTCCATGATTACATCTTCTTTGTAAGATAGAATCTTGATTGCCTTCCACGGAATATCCATTGAGAATGTTGCCTTGGTTTGTTGTTTAGTGTCGGCGAAGTAATGCCATTGTCCGTAAACCAAATTGATGAAGTCTTTTTTATCATCATCAGCATACATCTGTTTCTTCTTTTGTTGACCAGGATTCTTAGGGTCATCAATCATTTCAATCCAAGACTCCCACTGAGGTGTTCCCTTAACTTTCTTGGTATGTTGTTTCTTATACGCCAAGATTACACACTCTTTAGGATTGTAGATGTAAGGTGATGAAGGACTCATCCAACTTCCCCACGCTGTAGTCTTACTTCTATGTGGTGACGTTTCTTCTAAGTCAATAATACCAAAGAAACCAAAACCTATCTTTCTCATTACAGACCATACCTCGGCAGAAAAATAAATTCTACCACCTTTTGACTGTCGATTAATCTCATAAGGAATATTAATTGCGATACGACCATCATCTTTCAATACACGATACGCAGCAGTCAACCACTCCTCGGTAAACTTCATATACTCTGTGAACTCTTTGTCATCATCCCAACTGTCATATTCAATTCCAACACCGTATGGTGGGCTGGTAACCATCAAATCGATTGAACCTTCCTCCATGTTGTTCATGAATTCAACAGTGTCTGAATTCCAAATCTTTCCTTTTAATTCTTCTATATTCTTCATTTTTTAAGTAATTCTAATATCAAATATAATAACATGATGGGCCATACCAATACTGTTAATATTCTTTCTTTCATTGTAAGATGAGTTTCATCAGGTCCATTTATGAGCATCGAATCTATCATGAACGTAAACACCATACCGAGGAGCAGATAGGTTAACATTTTCCCTCGATTAGTTCTATCTTACGTTGTAGATACCACAATGCTTTTTTAAGGTCCTGAAGTTCTTTATCCGTACCTTTCTTACCGGCACGAGCAATATACTTGAACGTGTTCCCAAGATGGAAGTCCATTTCCAAAGCTTCAATAACTTTGATGACCTCATAAGGGTTGTTCTCACCACCGTAGTGTTGTGGGTGGTTAACCATTTTTTCTATTTCATTGGTGTGTGAGTCCATAATATCCTTTTCCATGTTTACTTTCCTCAACTAAACCTAGTTCAATGTATTTGTTTAATACTTCCATCGCCTCTTCCTCACTAACCTTCAAAAGGTATTTTGCAATGAAAGAAATGTGTACAGGTTGTCTTAGCTTAGCCAAGAACTTTTCCTCATTTGTTGGCATACTTCTGAGCTTTTGCGTCTTTTCGTTGTTTACGAACTTTTTTATCAGATAGATTTTCAGAAGGTTTATTTTCAACTTTCTTACTCTCCACCTTCACAGAACCTCTAACCTCTGTCTTCCACAGAGACTTTGGACAATACTCCCAACCTTGCCAAGTTGTTCCTACCATGTTGTTAGCGTCTTTGTCGTCCACTCGTTTGATTTCTCCAGTTTTTGTATTTCTGATTGTTTTCATAATTTATTTAGATATTTGCCATTGATTGTAAGGAATCATTTCTTTCGGGTGATTTTGAAAGAACGACTCGTGAATAAAAGTATAAGGATTTTCTTGCTTCTTATCAAGGTATGCACCCCAAAAAGATAATGTAGAATTTGTTAAAATGTGTCTATCACACATGGACATCAGTGTCATACACACATGTGGGTCCTCGTCTATTACAAAACATTGAGATTTTCTCAGTCCCTGTGTTTCTATAAACTTTCTCAGTTTTTCAATATCATCTGAGAACAAAAGGATATTGGAATCATCAAAATTCTCACGAATTTTTTCCATTATCCAATCATGAGGTACTTGGTTAGGTGCCATAAAATCTCTCTCAGCTCCGAACCTGATATGTACCGATAGTGTATTCTTTTTGAACAAGTTACCGTAATGAAAATTAAGCCAGTCCATAAGTTTTTGGTGAGGTTGGAAGATATTCAAAAGATATTCCCTGTTGTGATGCCAAAACTTGTGATTAAAGAAATAACCCTGCATCAAATATGGTGGTGTTACTCTTTCATCTAAATCTATGAATACACCACCCTTACCTGTATCAATATCCCAAGCTAAGTCCTGGTCAAACCACCAGTCAAATGCATTGGGTCTGCTGTTAAACCAAGGTAATTTTGGGTATATGTCACCTAAAGAAACATTAGGGTCTTTCATTTTGTGTCCACCCCACGGCATGAAGTGACTATTGATTCCATACCTTTCAAAAGGATGATTCCATCTTGAGCTTTCAGATTGATGCGTTGTCCAATAACCAAGTAAAGGTTTTAAGTCTTTATCCTTACAGTAGGATAAGAGTGCTGACATTTGAAACATCAAATTTCCGAGACCACCCATCAAAACCAAAGAAACCGTCTTGTCGTCAACGGTAACGTCTATAGGGTCTAATAGTGGTGACTCTTCCATCTTATTTTACTTTTTTGAAAAGAACATCCCCCCACTCTTCACCTGAGTCTTCTGAACCGATTACTTCAAAACCAAATGGTTTAAGGTATTCAACTAATTCAGTCAACATCGGACACCCGATGTAGTTCTCATGTGTGTGGTATTCACATTGAATGAATTCAAATTCTTTTACCAATTCACCTAATGATTTAAGAGCGTTCAACTCAGAACCTTCAATGTCCATAGATAAGAAATTGATATCTTTAAGACTCAACCTGTAGTCTTCGATAACACTTTTAAGTGTCTTTGTTTTCACCTTAATTGTTTCAGATACAACATGACTTTGGTTATCATAAATCTCAGGTCGTAGGTTTGGTACCATCAGAGATGATGACACACCTTCATTTGATGTTATATAAAAATTTACTTCTTCCTCCTTGTCAGAGATAGCAGCATTTATACAATACTGATTTTCATATTCACGAATGTTGTCTTGTATATTGAAAATTTTATTAGGGTCCGCCTCAATCCAATAGATTGGTTCAAATCCCCTCGTGTAATACCAGTCACGCTCTTCAGCTGCCGATGCGCCGACGTGAATGACTCCGAGGCGATTGTCTAATAATTTTTCTAAATTTTTAATTAACATTTTCTAATTGTTTGATTATTTCTTGTTTACTCAATCCCTTATGATAAAGTTCATGAAATTTCGATGCCCAAATATCCATAAAGATTAAGGCATCGGCACGGAACAACTGTCCGAGATTTTCTTCTTTGGTTTTATTAACCAACTCTTTGTCTACGATTCTTTTGTTGAAACCCATTTGTGTTCTGAATTAAGTCTTACTGTTACTATATGTTTCCTATTCCATTCGGAAGGTGAAATCAAAGATAAAAAATATTCTCCATTATTTCTTTGGTACAGGTAATAAATTTCACCTATTACTGGTTCAAAACTATAATTTGAGTTATATATCAATTCATTCAACGCAACTTCATCAATCAAGTTGTTGTATTCCTGAACTAATTCTTTGTACTTACTTGAAAAGGTTTTCTGAACACGGTTAACACCTCTTTCTTTGAAGGCACCAACATCATCTAACTTGATGACGGGTCCTGAAACGTTTGTTGCATATGGTAAGATAGATGAAACATATTTCTGTTTATCATCATCCCACGCAACTAAATCAGGCTTTTTTGTCGAGGTGTTGGTTGACATAATTTCTAATCTTTCTTCCAAGCTCCATGTCGTTTGGATTCTGTTTAACCAATTCAATGATTTCTTCTATTGTCATATTTTTACTTTTTGAAGTTGTAAAACTTTGATGTTTGAAAAACATAAGTGAGAATTCTTCTCTTCATCAATGGTAACAAACTTTCCTCAAAAGGGAATTTTTGTTTAGAAGTAAAATCAAAAAATGGAACAGAGTAGTCTGTCAACTCAAAGGTAGTATTTTCTAAGGCTGTCTTGTAGAAGTCTTTCTTCTTACCCGAATAAATTAATTCAACATTACACTTGTTTGTTGGATTATCTTCCATCGTTGTTTCAATTCGATATTGGAATACCAAAAACTTTGAGTCGTAGTTAACCCTAAAGAATCCAATATCATATCTTTCGATTGGTGACATGTTTACGAATTCCATATCTAAGGAGTCATAAACAACTTGCCAAACAGACTTGGCAATCATAAAATATTCCTTGAACTTACTGTTTGCCATTTTGGCAATCTTCATAAGTTCTTCTTTTTCTTCTTGGTTACTAACATCAACCACCTGATATTCCAAATCTGAAATAAGAACTTCCTCATCAGGTTCAAGTCCTTCTTTCTTTAATAATAGTAGTTTTTGTTTTTCCAAGAAGACACTCGTATTGGCATAATGTAGGGACAACTCTTGGAACGATGGATATAGTTTTAATACACGTAACTCATCATCAAGTTTTTGAGTATAGTCCATTAAAACATATTCCTTGTGTTCAAAGTCAATAGGGTCTTGTATTATCCAATCTAAATTCATATAGGATAGTATAAATAAAAAAAATTAAAGTTGAAATAGAATTAATCTGTTTGGTATATAAAATACGTCTCACCACAAACCTCTTGTTCGTGTTCCTGACCATCATAAAGAGACAATGCATGTCCTCTACCGTCAGACTCAATAATCCCTCTTACCAACGCATCTTTGTCAATATAATTTTCAACCTCCATATCGTAGTCTTTTAAAAATCCTAACGGGTCGTATTTTACATTATCAACATACGCTTCAATCGCACTTTCAATATCATCGTTACTGAAATCACCTTCAGGGTTTTCTTGTATCTCCTCAATTTCACCTAAAGCTTCCGTAATATCCAATTCCAAGTCTTTTTTTGATTGTGGGTCTGTTGTCTGTTCTAATTTTCTTCTCAAAATTTCAACTTTCTTATTATAAAACTCCAAGAATTGTTTTTGTTTCTCACTTGGTTGTCGTCTACTTTCATCAATATGGTCCTCAGGTGAATCACGTATCCAATCATTATAAAGGTCCTCAGCAACTCCAATTACAGCATCTTTATCAATATAGTCCTCAACAAAACCCTCTCTGAATCCCATAGAACCATGTTCTTCAACATATTCGTAGATGTTTTTAAGTGCGGCATCGTCGGCATCAGAATCATCCCCAACAGCATATACATTATTGTGAGCCTCACCCATCCACTTGAAAGTTGGTAAACCATAATGTTCCCACTGTTCTTGAACCAAATAATAAATGTCTTCACCTTCCCTAACATCACCTTCTGATTGAATGAGTTGGTAAACTGCTCTTGCCGATGTTGCAATAACATCATCACAATTACCCTCAGCCCAAGCATCACTCTCACGGAGTTCTTCTTGTTGTGCCAAAATTCTTCTACGTTCCGCCTCTTGAGCTTCTCTTCTGATTCTCAGTTGTTCTTCTCTTGCAGTTGCTTGGTCAGTCCATATCTTTTGTTTATCTGAATAGTTCTCAGACATAAATTTATTTATTGAACCGATTACTTTTTTCCAAGTATCACCAAATATTTTCAGAACTTCACCAGCTGGTATATTAGCATCAACAGCATCGTAATATTCTTCTTGGTCATTAAATAATTTGTATAACGCAATCTTGTAGTATTTGTTATCTGATGGTAATTTTTTAGAAATCACATAAAACAACTTACCTCTTTCATTATAATTGTCAAAGTGTTTTGAAGAATCTCTTGTTGCCGTACACCATTTGGTACCGGCACCATAATAACAAGAACCCTCATGTGTAGTTGGACTTACAATGACAAAGTTATCATCCTCATATATTTTAATAGCTCCGTCGTTGTTTTGAACACTTCTTCTATCTCTGTTAGTGTGAGTAGATATAACGTCACGTAATTGGTCAATACTTTCGTATTGATTGATGTCTTTAACTGGTAAGTTTTCTTGATAACGAACAAACTCAGGAACTAATTTTACCGCATCATTTAAGTTTTGTTCGAAGTTCAAGGGTGATATAGTTCTACCCAAAAAATCAATGAATTTAAGATTCTGTGAAAGTTGAGTTGCAGCTGAAATAATAGACTTTAATTGTTCCAAATTGAACTTACCTCTGTACTTCTGAATGAAGTCCTCTCTCCTACCCTCAAGTAAAACCTTACGTAAACTCATGAAATGTTTTAAGATAAATATTACAATACCCAAGAATCTTTTGAATAACCGAAGTTATCAAAGTAATCTTTTAAATTATTGTAAACCAAATCAGCCAATTCTTGGTTATAATACTTCTGATAATGTTGGATGTTACCGATATATTCATCACGAGGATTTTCCCCCTTGAATCTGTTTTCTGATATAAACTCAAATCCTACTTCCAATTTAGGTAGCTTCATAAGCATCGGAATCTTTTCAATGTCCTCCTTCATGTTCTCCATTCTAATAATGTAGTCGGGTCTGCGTCCAATCTTATCCCATTGTCCAATATAAAAATCGTCGTAAGCCAATGGATATCGACTTTCAACAAAATATATCTCTTTTAACCACCTATCAAAAGGATAACCGTATTCTTTATTTTGTTCTTGCCTTGTCTCATCCAAGTAGCTAGAAACCGCCCTTGAATATGGATTTCTAACATTACATATAATTGGCAAATCTTCCAAACCTTTGGGTATACCTTGAGCGTGGGTAAACGGACCAGTCTTCCAAACCAAAAAATCTTCATTATGATTGTATAAATCCTCACATCCTGAGTGGGTCATAAAAATAGAAACAGCACGAGAACCACATCCAGCAGTCCCCCACCATACAAAACCGAATTCTTTTGAACTATTCATGTTATTTACTGTAAAAACAAATCGAATATATTTATGTATATAATCTATAAACAATTTAAAAAAAATAAATAACCATGGGTTGCGGATGTAAAAACAAAAATCAGGGTCAGGCTACACAACAGACTGTTCAAACACAACAGAGTTCAGCTTCACAAGTGGTGCAAAACGCCATCAAGAAAACTGTAGAAAAGTATTACGAGAAGAAGTAATACTCTATTTTTTCTTTAATTTTATCAAAGGGGAAATTTTCCCCTTTTTTTATATTTATAGATATGACTATCGACCAATTAAATGACTTATTTATTGAAGGTGCGTACGACGATATAAAAGACTTCGTAAAAAAGGTATTCAATAACAATTATATTTCTTTCTATAATTTTTTAGATAAGAAAATGGATGTATCCATGGATTATATTACGGATTTCTTTATGGAGGAAATACCAAACGCATATCTTCAAATTATGTATAGCAAAAATCCTGAATCAACAATTGACTATATTGTTGATGAATATTTAGGTGACGTAAGAAAAGAAGGTGACAAGTATTACATGATAATGAGTAGAGATGATTTGTCAGAGTTTTTTGATGATAGTGGAAGAAATTCTACAGCAAGAGATGTTGCAAAAAGAGTACTATCAGATGAGCCATCAGATTGGTATTATGACGACACTGTTGAGGTGTCAACAACGGTCGATGAATTAGATGAAGGAAATTTTGATAATTTGGTGCATAAGTTTTTTGTACAACATGAAGGTGAAGAATACGATGGTGAAATAATCACTCAAGAATTCATGAAAAATACCACACCAAGCGAATTGTCAGCTATGATTACAAAATTAGATGATGAAATGGCATCTAACCTTATGAACCTTTATTCTACTGCCGAGAACTACGCATACGAAGAAGAGATTTATAATATGGTTCATAGAGAATTAAAAGATTTCTTGGGCACTGAAAAGTGGGGTGATTATGTAACTAGCCAAATCAAAAAGATTGATGGAACTGTAGTAAACAGAGAGCAATTTAGACTTGATGTCACTAACTTACTGAAAAGGATTATACCTGAATACGTTGAAATGCACTTAACAGAACCCGACAATCAAATTGAGTATCAAGGAAATTTTGAAAACGTCATCAAAGATTGGTTTAATGAAACTGAAGATTATTTAGATTTCAGAGTACCAGATTACCCTGACTACCGTTTAATTGGAAAACAAATCAATGATTTGTATTCAGATTATATCTAACTGAACTTGTCTTTTTTTAATTTATAGTATATTTTTCATAAAAAAGGACATGAGAGTAAACGCTCTAATTATCGATGATTTTTATTCGAACCCAAAAGAGGTTCGTGAGTTTGCACTACAACAAGAATTTAAAGTTCGTGGTAACTATCCAGGTATGAGGACAGAACCTTTTGCCAATGAGGATATCAAAGAAGCTATTGAATCAATTCTTGAACCATTCGCAGGTAAAATTACAAGATGGAACACTGAATATACAGGATGTTTCCAATACACAACTGCATATGACCGTTCTTGGATTCACGCAGATTCATGGAATGATTGGGCAGGTGTTTTATATCTAACACCAAACGCACCGGCATCTGCAGGTACTGGAATATTCAGACATAAGAAGACCGGTCTTGTAAGTTGGGATTTAAAAACAAAAACTAAAGAGGAAACTCAAGAATGTGAGGCAATTCACGAAGCACAAGACTACACAAAATGGGAAGTTCTTGATAGATTTGGGAATGTATTCAATAGATTAGTTATGTATCGTGGTGATAACTTCCACCAATCAATGGATTATTTTGGAAAAGACTTAGAAGATGGTCGTTTATTCCAAGTATTCTTTTTTAACACAGAAAGATAATATGAGACAATATTTTGCAGAACAATTAATTAATCCTGATTTGGACATTGAAAAATATGTACAGGAATTCAAAGAGAAGAAAGTTGTTGTAATTCAAAACTTCCTCAGGGAAGACCAAGCTGAGATTATGTATAACTGGTTCAATAATGAAATGCCATCTGATTGGTGGGAAGCTTCGAGTTTTCCAGGTATCAAAGAAAAAAAGGTTGCGTTTGTAAGAAATTTCCCTGAAAATCAAGAAAAGATTTTTGAAAACTACCAACACGTAATAAAAGAATTTAGAGATGGTAATTTCTCGTACCATTTCTACCGTACCGATAAAAATCATGTTGAGGGTTGTATTTGTCATGAGTGTGAAGTAAGAGAGTTTTTGGACTCAGAGGAGATATTAGATTTTATTTCTAAAGTATCTGGTGATAAGAAAACACATACTGATGAAGTGTTTGCCGCATGTTACACTGCAGGTGATTTCCTATCACCTCATTTAGATTCACCAAACGGTTCATTAGGTTTTGTATATCAAATGACTAAAAATTGGTTACCACAATATGGTGGGTTACTTCACTTCATGGATGATGATAAGACAAAAGTTGAGAGAGTTGAGGTACCTGAGTTTAACAGTTTAACATTATTTTATCTTCCACCAGGGAAAGGTAAGTGGCACTATGTGTCTCATGTTGCACCAGGTGTTGAAGAAATGAGATTAACATATACAGGTTGGTATAAATAAAAAAAAGGAGGTTAAAAACCTCCTTTTTTTTTATTCGTTTGGTATGTATTCGGGATGTATATCAAATATAAATTTAGTTAGAGCTTCAGGGCAATAACAATGATTTCTACTATTATCCTCAACCCAACCTTTGTTAAATTTTAAAAACAATGGTGTAAACATTTTTAATCTTTCATCATAATAAATGTCAACATCTATATCTAAGTCAATTAAATCGTCAATAACATCTTCAAAATATGACTCATAAAATTTTACATTAGAAAATATATTGTCAAATTCCTCCAATAAATTACCTCCTTTTATGACATCATTTTCTTTATCAAAAAACGGTCTCAAGGCAACTTTTGTTTCATGTATCTTTTTAGGGTATATAAACCAAATGAATTTTTTATCTTCACTTAGTTTTTTATAATACTCTTTAGGATTCAAAAATGAAATCATATTATCTCAAGTTTGGACCTGTAATCCAAGATACTAAACTTCTTCTAACTCCATCTGTTACAGGTGTTACACGATGCAAACAGAAACTTGGGAAAATTATCATTGACCCTTTTTCTTTTGGGAAAGTGAACGTATTGTGACCAATGTTCATTTGAACGTTACCGCCTTCATAATCTTCTTCATTACTCAACTGTATAACAACTGAAAGTTTTCTACTACAAACAGTTTCCCCAATATCAGTATGCCAGTTATAGTGTCCACCATTTTCACCCCAATATTCGGTGAATTGAACGTCATCACCAAATCCTGTTAAATCAAAATTCCAAAGGTCATTGTTGGCCGTTACCACATAATCACCAATTCTCTCAAAAATCCATTCGGTTTCAGCATTACATTCAATAAAACCAATCATACTTCTTCGTACTTCATGGTCTTCAACTGTTTCCTCACCACCAATAAGTCCATTATATAATTCAAGACTTTTACCAATTTTAATAATCTCTTCAATTTCTTCATCTGTAAAAGCATTCTTAAACCAATAGTAATTCATGTAATCAATTTCTTTACTACGGTAGTTTTGTAAAAAAGGTTCTGCGTATATCATATTCGTATTTTTTTTAATTATAGACAACATAATATTCAAAATAAAGGAATATGTCTTATGTTTAAAATAAAAAATGAGAAAAAAAATAATTGATTGTTTTACTTTTTTCAATGAGTTAGATTTACTCAAGTTTAGATTAGAAGAACTTTATGATAAAGTTGATAACTTTGTATTAATCGAGTCAACAAAGACTTTTACAGGAAGTATAAAACCATTATACTATTCACTCAATAAAGACGAGTTTGAAAAATGGAATGATAAGATTATTCATGTTGTAGTTACTGACATGCCAACAAATCTACCACAATATAAAATTGATGAATTAGTATCATTACCTGAAATTAGAGACATTAATTGGGTGAGAGAACACCATCAAAGACGTTCAGTAATTAAAGGATTGAATCGTTTGAAATTAGATTTTGATGATATAATAATGATGTCAGACTTAGATGAAATACCTGACATGGACATATTACTCAATAATATCAAATTTTTAGATATGGGTCCAATAGTGTTAGAACAGGATTGGTATATATGGAACCTTGATTGGATGAAAGGCATGAAATGGAGGGGTACTTCTGTATTTTTATATTCACATTACATTAACAATAAAGATATATTCCAACACCTCAGAAATATAAGGTGGGAGTTAACTGATGAGAACTCTGAATTTACAGTGCTAATGGGTGGATGGCACTTTTCATGGTTTGGTAGTTCTGATTTTATAAGAAGAAAAATGTTTTCTTTTGCCCATACGGAAACTGCAACCGATTTTTTCAGAAATTTGAAGAACATTGAATACTTGGTAAAAGAGGGATTAAGTCCTGAAGAACCAACTCAAGAATCTATCAGATTATTACCTACTATTAATATTGATAGAAAATTACCCAAAAATATAGAAATGATACCTAATTTTACATATGAGAAGTTCTCTAAAGTATATGATTGTTTTATGTTTTCACATGAATTAGATATTCTAAATCTTAGATTACATGAGTTGTACGATTATGTTGATTATTTTGTTATTGTAGAGGCTAATGAAACACATTCAGGATTACCTAAACCATTATATTTCAGGGAAAACCAACATTTGTTTGAAAAATTTTCAGATAAAATAATTAATGTTTCCATTGAAGGTTTTCCAAAATCACCAAATAATCAAGACCCAAACTGGTTTAGAGAAAACTTTCAAAGGAATCAAATTTCAACGGTACTACAATCTTTAGATATGAAAGACGATGATTGTATTATGTTGTCAGACGTTGATGAGATTCCAGATAGAAATACTGTATTAAATGTGAGACATCATTCGAGAAGGTTACAAGTTATTACATTCAGACAAAGATGGTTAAATTGGAATTTTGAATTAGAAAATATTGAAGAATGGCCTGGTACTCAACTTATGTTTTGGTCTGATTTCAAAAAAACAACGCCTCAAAAAATTAGAGATAGTAGATATAATCTTGGTGTGATAAGTGAAGAAATAAGAGGTTGGCACTTGTCGTGGTTTGGTGATAACAACAGTATAAAGGAAAAGTTAAAGAGTTTTGCTCACCAAGAAATAGGACAAAAAAACGATGAGGAACTTGATACTGCTAGAATTGAAAAAAGAGCTTTAGTTGAGTCTCAACTTAAGTCAACACATGGTTGGGATTTCTTTCCAATAATGCGACACATCTATGAAGAAGGTCGTTTATATGAACTAGTAAATAAAAATAAAAATCAAAAATTTTTGATAGATTTCTTTTAAATTTTAGTCGATAATGCTAACATTTTAGCATATCTATATGAATTATCAATGGGATATGGAATATTAAAATGTTTCCTTAAATCATCATTCGTTTTGATGTTTTTACTTTCTACCCAATCAATCGTAGGTTGTTTTGGGTTTTCACTAATTTCCATTTCAACAATAATAGGACTCTTCATTGACTTAAGTACCGCAACTCTTGAGAAGTTACTCCAATACGATGCTATTATTGTATCACATTCAGACAATAACCATATTTCATAAAAAGTTTTTATAGCATCATATAATGTTTTTTTTGTATTTTTAGAATAGTGAACCGCTTGACCTGGAATTGCCAACACTCGGTCGTAACCATATCTATTTTTTAAGTCAAAAATTACCTGTTCATCGTCACTACACACAAATAGTTTTTCATCACCATCAATAGCTGAATCGATTACTTTATTGAATAACTCAATAGTATTGTTTGAGATTTCAGGCACATCACCCCAAAAACGATTAGTCCTAATGTGAACCCCAATTGTCGCTTTATTTTTTTCATTCAATTTGTTTTTTAAATAATCATAATTTTCTCTGAACTCGTTCTCAAAAACTAATAGATAATTAATCAACTTACTAAAACAATTCTGTGGTGTTAAACCCATATCATTTAATTTAGTTTTATATTTTTCGTTTTCAAAAATATATGGAATAAAGTTTTGATTACTATACAAGTAAAGACAGTCAGAGTTTGGAAACTTTTCAGTTAATGTTTGGTTTTTGAAGAATTCTAAATTATTAATCAAATCTGATTCAATGTTAAATCTTCCTCTTCTTAGAGGTAATAGTTTCCAATCTTCATTCCACCAATCCACAGGTGAGGTAAAAATGTCGGCATATGTGATATCATCGTCAAGTTTAATTCTAAAGTTATAATCGTTCAATAACGCTAGTAAGTAAGAACTAACTAAGCCAAATAGTCTATCACCTAATCCACCATTTTGTGTTGAGTAAACTAAAAATTTATTATCAACAGGGTTGTAATTTATATCCATAAATAAAATAATAGAAAATATGTGATAAAAAAAAAGGACTGTTAAATCAGTCCTCTTCTTTTTATTTCTGTTTCAAGTATTTCTAACTCTGATTCGTAACTTTCTAAAGTCTTGGTTTGTATTTGTATAGCTTCAACAATAATTGGTATTATCTGTGCATAATATACATAATATCCTTTTTCTTCACTACCACCAACAAGTTCAGGAAAATATTCCATGACTTCTTGTGCAATAACACCAATATCTTTTACTTCGGTAACTTCATCAGTAGGTTTTCCATCGATTAATACTCTCCAATAATACTCAACACCTCTCATTTTAAGAACTTTATCCAAAGCACTTTCAATAGTTCTTAGGTTCTCTTTAAATCTTAAATCTGATGCACTTCCAGTATCACCTACACTACCAGCCACTCCACTTGCACCCGCAGCACCTGATGGTCCTTGGTCACCAGTAGCAGCAGGAGATGCGGTTGGTCCTTGGTCCCCTTGTGGACCCTTAGGTCCAGGTGATGGCGCCCCAGGTAATCCTGTGGGTCCTTTACCACCTGTAGGACCTTGTATTTGCGGTCCAGGGGCTCCTTGAGGTCCTATGGGTCCCTTTGGTGACGAACCAGTCCTACCTTTTTCCCCTTTTGGTCCTTTTGGTCCTTTTGGTCCTGCAGGTGCGATTGGTCCTTTTGGTCCTTTTGGTCCTGCAGGTGCGATTGGTCCTTTTGGTCCTTTCGGTCCTGCAGGTGCTGTTGGTCCTTTATCACCTGTAGGTCCTGTTGGTCCTGTTGGTCCTGGAGCACCTGTTGGTCCTGGTGTTGGCGGACCCACTAACCCTTTGAATCCTTTCAAACCTTTATGTGAATCTCCTGTGGGTCCTACAGGTCCTTGAGCTCCTTGTGTTGAATCACCTTGAGCTCCTTGAGGTCCTTGTGTTGAGTCTCCTGTTGGTCCTACAGGTCCTTGAACTGAATCACCAGTACCTCCTGTGTTACCTCTCAAACCTTGGTTACCTTGAGGTCCAGTATTTCCCTGTGGCGAATTACCTTGTGGTCCCTTAGCACCTTTAGGTGAGTTACCTTGTGGTCCTTGAGGTCCCGTTGGTGAATTTCCTTGGGGTCCTTTAAAACCTTTATCTCCTTTTGGACCTTTGGCCCCCTTGGGTCCTTTTGGTCCTGCAGGTGCAGTCGGTCCTTTGTCTCCTGGAGGTCCTGCAGGTGCCGTTGGTCCTTTATCTCCTTTTGGTCCTTTTGGTGCTGTTGGACCTTTGTCACCTGGGTCACCCGTCGGACCCGTAGGTCCTGTTGGTCCACCAGGTCCTTGTGTTGAGTCTCCTGTAGCTCCCTGAGGACCTTGTGTTGAGTCTCCTGTTGGTCCTGTTGGTCCTTGAACCGAGTCTCCAACACCACCAGTGTTACCTCTTGAACCTTGGTTACCTTGTGGTCCAATATTACCCTGTGGCGAATTTCCTTGTGGTCCCTTAGCACCTTTAGGTGAGTTACCTTGAGGTCCTTTCGCACCTTGCGGTGAATTGCCTTGAGCTCCTTTGAAACCTTTATCACCTTTAGGTCCTTTGGCACCTTTTGGTCCTTTTGGTCCTGCAGGTGCAGTCGGTCCTTTATCACCCGGAGGTCCTGCAGGTGCAGTCGGTCCTTTATCACCTTTTGGTCCTTTTGGTGCTGTCGGACCTTTATCTCCTGGGTCACCTGTTGGACCTGTTGGTCCTGTTGGACCACCCGGTCCTTGTGTTGAGTCACCCGTAGGTCCACCTGCGCCTTGTGTTGAGTCTCCTGTTGGTCCTTTAGCACCTGTAGTACTTTCACCTGTTGGACCTGTAGGTCCCTGTACCGAGTCTCCAACTCCTCCTTGTGGTCCTCTTGACCCTTGTCCTCCAGTGTTACCTTGTGGCCCTATCGGTGAATTACCTTGTGGTCCTTTAGGTCCCTTAGGTGAGTTACCCTGCGGACCTTTAGCTCCTTGTGGTGAACTGCCTTGAGCTCCTTTAAAACCTTTGTCACCTTTTGGTCCTTTAATACCTTTAATACCTTTTGGTCCTGTGGGTGCCGTTGGTCCTTTATCACCTTTTGGACCTGCCGGAGCAGTTGGTCCTTTATCACCTTTTGGTCCTTTTGGTGCTGTCGGTCCCTTGTCTCCTGTAGGTCCTGTTGGTCCTGTTGGTCCTATGTCACCACCAGCACCTTGACTATTATCACCTGTTGGTCCACCCGCTCCTTGTGTTGAGTCTCCTGTCGGTCCTTTAGCACCTGTAGTACTTTCACCCGTTGGACCTGTAGGTCCCTGTACCGAATCTCCAACATCTCCTTGGGTACCTCTTGAACCCTGTCCACCAATTGTTCCTTGTGGCCCAATAGGTGAGTTACCTTGAGGTCCTTTAGGTCCTTTTGGTGAATTACCTTGAGGTCCTTTCGGTCCTTTAGGTGAGTTACCCTGTGAACCTTTTAGTCCTTTATCACCCTTATTACCAATTGGTCCTTTTAATCCTTTATTTCCTTTTGGTGCTGTAGGTCCTTTATCACCTGTTGGTCCTGTTGGTCCTGTTGGTCCAATATCACCACCCGCACCTTGGCTACTGTCACCTGTCGGTCCACCATCACCTTGAGTTGAATCTCCCGTTGGTCCTGTTGGACCTTGTACCGAGTCACCAACTCCACCTTGAGTACCTCTGGAACCTTGTCCTCCTGTGGTTCCTTGTGGACCTATAGGTGAACTGCCTTGTGGTCCTTTAGGTCCTTTTGGTGAATTACCTTGTGGTCCTTTAGGTCCTTTTGGTGAATTACCTTGAGCTCCTTTGAAACCCTTATCTCCTTTAGGTCCTTTTATACCTTTAATACCTTTTGGTCCTGTAGGTGCCGTTGGTCCTTTATCTCCTTTCGCACCTGCAGGTGCTGTTGGTCCTTTATCTCCCCCTGCACCTGTCGGTCCTTGGTCACCTAACGGACCTGTAGGACCTGTTGGTCCTGTTATACCTTTTGGTGAGCCCCCTTGTTGGCCTTTGGGTCCTGTTGTACCTATAGTACCTCTACTACCTTTATCTGTATCAGGATTAGAATCACCTTTTAGACCTTTTAGACCTTTAACACCTTTAGCTCCCGATGCTGGATATCCTTTCCAACCTGCACTGTCAATAACAGTTTCATTACCTTTAGTTTTTAAAGCAACAGATATATGAACTTGAGTGTCTGATGTGAATCCAGTAAGTTGTTCGTTAACTCTCAATAGTTGTGTATTACTATTGAAGAAACCCATCATGTTGGTTACAGAATTTGAATTAAATAAAATAGTAGATGCTGAAGCACCTGAAAAATAAATTCTTCCGTCTGCGGGTATAATACTAATTAACTTTGCCATTATTCAACAATCTTTATTAAAAAGTCCAATTTTTCGTTCATCATGTTTATTCTCGTTTGTTGTTCTTGTATTGAACCGATAGCAACAGTTACCAATTTATTATAGTGGATTGTCTTATAACCTAAGTTATTAGTAAATACAACCTCAGGTACCACTTGTTCAACATCTTGAGCGATAAATCCAATATCCTGTCCTTTTTTATGTGTATACGATTCTGTTACCTCATCGTTTTTCCAATCAAAATATAAACCTTTTAGTTTCAAAAGTTTAGTCAAATTACCTTTTAAACTTTCAACATTCTTCTTAAGTCTACTATCCGATGGAGAACCTTGTGGTCCCTTACTACCTTGAGGTCCTCGAGGTCCTTTAGCCCCCTGAGGTCCTATGGGTCCTTTAGGTCCTTTACCAGAACCAGTTGTAGAACCTATAACGCCTTTATCTCCTGTCGGACCTGGAGGTGAAGAAGCACTAGCACCTTTTTGTCCTTTACCCCCTTTGGGTCCTTTTGGTGCATCAGTAGCGTTAGGTCCTGGAGGTCCCGCAGGTCCTTTAGCTCCCTGAGGTCCAGCAGACCCTGTAGGTCCTGTAGGTCCTGTAGGTCCAGGTCCACCCGGTGTTGAGTCTCCCGTTGGTCCAGGTCCACCCGGTGTTGAGTCTCCCGTTGGTCCTACACCTCCCTGATTATTATCACCTGTGGCCCCTGTATTACCTCTCGGTCCTTGAGGTCCTCCTGGTCCTCCCGGTCCTTGAGGGGATGCTCCTGTAGGCCCTGTAGGCCCTATCGGTCCCACAGGTGAAGCACCTGGAGCACCCTGAGGTCCAGTATTTCCCTGTGGCGAATTTCCTTGTGGTCCCTTAGCACCTTTAGGTGAGTTACCTTGAGGTCCTTTCGCACCTTGCGGTGAATTGCCTTGAGCTCCTTTGAAACCTTTATCACCTTTAGGTCCTTTGGCACCTTTTGGTCCTTTTGGTCCTGCAGGTGCAGTCGGTCCTTTATCACCCGGAGGTCCTGCAGGTGCAGTCGGTCCTTTATCACCTTTTGGTCCTTTTGGTGCTGTAGGTCCCTTGTCTCCTGTTGGCCCTGTCGGACCAGTAGGTCCTGTTGGTCCACCAGGTCCTTGTGTTGAATCACCTTGAGCTCCTTGAGGTCCTTGTGTCGATTCCCCTGTTGGTCCTACAGGTCCTTGTACAGAATCACCAGTACCACCTGTATTACCTCTTGAACCCTGACCACCCTGCGGTCCTGTGTTACCTTGAGGTGAACTACCTTGTGGACCTTTTGGTCCTTTTGGTGAATTACCTTGTGGCCCCTTTGGGCCTGTTGGAGAGTTACCCTGCGGACCTTTAGCTCCTTGTGGTGAACTACCTTGAGCTCCCTTAAAACCTTTGTCACCTTTTGGTCCTTTTATACCTTTAATACCTTTTGGTCCTGTAGGTGCCGTTGGTCCTTTATCTCCTTTCGGTCCTGCAGGTGCTATTGGTCCTTTATCACCTTTTGGTCCTTTTGGTGCAGTAGGTCCCTTGTCTCCTGTTGGTCCTGTTGGACCAGTTGGTCCGATATCACCCAACGCCCCTTGACTACTATCACCTGTAGGTCCACCAGCACCTTGTGTCGATTCCCCTGTTGGTCCTACGGGACCTTGTACAGAATCACCTGTATCTCCAGTATTTCCTCTTAACCCTTGGCTTCCAGTTGTACCTTGTGGTCCGATAGGTGAATTACCTTGCGGACCTTTCGGTCCTTTTGGTGAATTACCCTGTGGACCTTTTGGTCCTGTTGGGGAATTACCCTGAGGTCCTTTCGCCCCTTGTGGTGAGCTACCTTGTGAACCCTTGAAACCTTTATCTCCTTTGTTACCCTTAATACCTTTAATACCTTTTGGTCCTGTAGGTGCCGTTGGTCCTTTATCTCCTTTTGGTCCCACAGGTGCAATTGGTCCTTTATCACCTTTAGCTCCTGTTGGCGCTGTAGGTCCTTTATCACCTGTTGGACCTTGTACTCCAATCGGACCCGTAGGTCCCGTAGGTCCTTGTACAGAATCACCTGTACCACCCGTATTTCCTCTTGAACCTTGACTTCCTATCGTACCTTGTGGTCCGATAGGTGAATTACCTTGTGGACCTTTTGGTCCCTTTGGTGAGTTACCCTGTGGACCTTTAGCTCCTTGTGGTGAACTACCTTGAGCTCCTTTGAAACCTTTATCACCTTTAGAACCCTTAATACCTTTAATACCTTTTGGTCCTGTAGGTGCCGTAGGTCCTTTATCACCTTTTGGTCCTGCAGGTGCAATAGGACCTTTGTCTCCTTTTGCCCCTGTTGGCGCTGTAGGTCCTTTATCACCCGTCGGTCCTGTCGGTCCTGTCGGTCCAATGTCACCGCTAGCACCTTGGCTACTATCACCCGTTGGTCCACCAGGTCCCTGAGTTGAATCACCTGTTCCTCCCTGATTACCCTGATTACCCTTACTACCTGTCGTTCCTTGACTTCCTTGTGGTCCAATATCTCCCTGAGCACCTTTAGCCCCTGCATCACCTTTACTACCCTTAATACCTTTAAGACCTTTATCACCCCCCTCTGATTTAGAACCTTTAGGGAATATTTCACCCGTTGGTCCCAATGTACCTTTTTCACCTTTAATATTTGTATCAGGACCAGCCCAATATCCATCAGAACCAACCATTTGGGTACCGGCAACATACAATCCTTTATTGAATCTTGAATTACCGTAAAGAGTTAATGGACTGTCTGAGTCGGAGATTCGATAAATCTTAAAAGGTGAACCTGACGTTGGTTTAAATGATACATCTAAGTTTGGTCCTGAAGAATCAATCTCCATAATATAAGAACCACCCGTACCACTGAATTCAATGTGGGGGTTAGTATTTGAGGTATTACCTGAGGGATATATTACAATTCCGTCTGCCACTTTTATAACTTAGATTTCAGTAAATTTATTTTGTCTTCAATAATACTTATCATGTCATTCTGTTCTTTTACAGCTTCAATTAAAACAGCATTTAATTTTTCATAAATAATACCATAATACCCATTATCTCTTTGGTAAACCATTTGAGGGTAATGTACCATGAGCTCTTGTGCAATTAATCCAATGTCATGTAATTTATCATTATTTTTATAATATTCGTAATCAGCTAATTCTTCAGACCAATCGTATTCTTTTACACTCAATTTCATCAAAGATTCTAATGAATTTTGCAACGTTGATATGGCACTTTTTAATCTTCTATCTGACGGGTTACAACACTGAAGTCTACAATCAGGTTGAACTTGACCATTACCGTTAAACCAAACTTGCATCATAAACGGGTCACAACTATCACAATTACTATTTTCAAACAAAAAGTCCCCATTATTACAATCAGGTGCCATAACGTTTGAAAAAATAGCATAGTTACCTGTTGGAAGATTATAATTACAGTCATCCCAAAACTGAGCTGAAGGGTCTATTTGGTAACATGATGATGTGGGTCCCTTATCACCTTTTAGTCCCTTAAATCCTTTATCACCCTGAGTACCCTGAATACCCTTATTACCTTTATCACCTTTTACACCTGTTGATATACCTTTGTTTCCTTTAGCACCTTTCGGTCCTTTTGGTCCTGGAAGTGCTGCATTTCCACCATCACCAGCAGGTCCTTTGTCACCTACGGTACCTTTGAATGAGCCACCTTGAGCACCTGTCGGTCCTTGAGCCCCCGGACTTGCAGGTCCATCAGGTCCTTTAGGTCCCGGACTTCCACCAGGTCCTTGTGGAGAGCTACCCTGAGGTCCTTGAGGTCCTTGTGGAGAACTACCTTGAGGTCCCTTTGGACCTGTTATTGAGTTACCCTGAGGTCCTTTGAAACCTTTTTCACCTTTCGGTCCTTTAGGTCCTTTGTTACCAATAGGTCCTTTTGCTCCAGGAGCTCCTGGAATACCTGGCCCACCTTGTGTTCCGATTAAACCTTTTGGACCTTTGGCCCCCTTGGGTCCTTTTGGTCCTGCAGGTGCTGTTGGTCCTTTGTCTCCTGGAGGTCCTGCCGGTGCTGTTGGTCCTTTATCTCCCTTAGGTCCTTTTGGTGCAGTTGGCCCTTTATCACCTGGGTCACCTGTTGGACCTGTTGGTCCTGTTGGACCACCCGGTCCTTGTGTTGAATCACCTTGAGCTCCTTGAGGTCCTTGTGTTGAGTCTCCTGTTGGTCCTGTTGGTCCTTGAACTGAGTCACCCGTTACCCCTAAAGCCCCTCTCGAACCTTGGTTACCTTGAGGTCCTGTGTTACCCTGTGGCGAATTTCCTTGTGGTCCCTTCGCACCTTTAGGTGCGTTACCCTGAGGTCCTTTGGCTCCTTGAGGTGAGTTACCCTGAGGTCCTTTAAAACCTTTATCTCCTTTCGGTCCTTTGGCTCCCTTAGGTCCTTTTGGTCCTGCAGGTGCAGTAGGTCCTTTGTCTCCCGGAGGTCCTGCCGGCGCTGTTGGTCCCTTCGCACCTTTCGGTCCTTTTGGTGCTGTTGGACCTTTATCACCTGGGTCACCTGTTGGACCTGTTGGTCCTGTTGGACCACCCGGTCCTTGTGTTGAGTCACCTTGAGCCCCTTGAGGTCCTTGTGTTGACGCACCTGTCGGCCCTACAGGACCTTGAACTGAGTCACCAACCCCTCCTTGAGAACCTCTTAAACCTTGATTACCTTGTGGTCCCGTATTACCTTGTGGTGAATTTCCCTGAGGTCCTTTGGCACCTTTTGGTGAATTACCCTGAGGTCCCTTGGCACCTTGTGGTGAATTTCCCTGTGCCCCTTTAAAACCTTTATCTCCTTTTGGTCCTTTAGTTCCTTTAGCACCTTTCGGACCTGCAGGTGCAGTAGGTCCTTTATCACCTTTCACACCTGCCGGTGCTGTTGGACCTTTTGGACCTTTTGGTCCTGCAGGTGCCGTTGGTCCTTTATCACCTTTTGGTCCTTTTGGTGCTGTTGGTCCTTTATCTCCACCATCACCTGTTGGTCCTGTTGGTCCAATGTCACCACCAGCACCTTGGCTATTATCACCTGTTGGTCCACCTGCTCCTTGTGTTGAGTCTCCTGTAGACCCTGTAGGTCCTTGCACTGAGTCTCCAATACCACCTTGGGAACCTCTACCTCCTTGAGCACCGCCAGTTCCTTGTGGACCTATCGGTGAATTACCTTGTGGCCCTTTAGGTCCCTTTGGTGAATTTCCTTGCGGTCCTTTTGCACCTTGAGGAGAACTACCTTGAGCTCCTTTGAAACCTTTATCACCTTTCGGTCCTTTAATACCTTTGATACCTTTCGGACCTGTTGGTGCTGTCGGTCCCTTGTCCCCCTTCGCCCCTGCGGGTGCCGTAGGACCTTTTGGACCTTTTGGACCTGCCGGCGCAGTTGGTCCTTTATCACCTTTTGGACCTTTTGGTGCTGTCGGTCCTTTATCACCTGTAGGTCCTGTTGGACCCGTTGGTCCAATGTCACCACCAGCACCTTGACTACTATCACCTGTTGGTCCGCCTAAACCTTGTGTTGAATCACCTGTTGGTCCACCTGCCCCTTGTGTTGAGTCACCTGTGGTTCCAGTGTTACCTATGTTTCCTTGAGGACCTTGACTACCTTGACTACCAATCGGTGAACTTCCTTGACTACCTTTGAAACCTTTATCTCCTTTGGTACCCTTGATACCTTTAATACCTTTCGGTCCTGTAGGTGCCGTCGGTCCTTTATCACCTTTTGGTCCTTTTGGTGCTGTCGGTCCTTTATCACCTTTTGGTCCTTTTGGTGCTGTCGGTCCTTTATCACCACCATCACCTGTTGGTCCAGTAGGACCTGTTGGACCTGTAGGTCCTTGGCTGTTATCTCCCGTTGGCCCAACACCACCTTGTGTTGAATCTCCTGTTGGTCCACCAGCCCCTTGTGTTGAATCACCACCCGTACCTGTAGTACCTCTACTTCCTTGTCCCCCACCTGTACCCTGAGGTCCAATAGGTGAACTTCCCTGTGGTCCCTTTGGTCCTTTTGGTGAACTACCTTGAGCACCTTTCAGACCTTTGTCTCCACCGCCACCTTTGGTACCCTTACCACCTTTGATACCTTTATTACCCTTGTCTCCTTGAGTGTCTGAACCAATAGGTCCTGTAGGTCCTAATGGACCTTGAGCCCCTGTCGGACCTTTATCACCTTTTACTTGTTTGTCACCTTTAGGTCCTTGAGAACCTAAGTCACCTTTATATCCGGCAGGTAATGTGTTTTGATAGAATGTGGATTCAGGTGCACCGTATTCAATGTATGAATTATCACCAGCACCAAACTTAGTCTTTTGACCTTGTCCATAGTTTTCAGATACAACACTACCTTTAACAATTAACTTGGTACCATCTGCGGTTAAAGTTACAAGGTTATCACCATAAGTAACACCTGAAAAAACAATTGAACCATCGTCTTTAACATTAAGTCTTACAGCACCTCCACTAGCATTAATGAACTCAATACTAGGGAACCCTGTGGTTGGATATGGACGGATGGTTACGTTCTTTGGCATGAACTAAAAAAATATTTTATTATAAATACTACGAATCTTGTTTATTACCCATTTTTTTATTTATAGTATCATAAAGTTTTCATACTATTCAGTCAAATAAATACAAAGAAAAAATTAAATGAAAAATGGAGAATGTCTACTCTAAACTAAAAGGAAAAAATTTGTGTAATTTAATCGCAAATATTATAGTTGAAGAATTCAAGAAAATAGATTTAAATAATAAAACAAGAATATTCGTAACCAAACACAACAACTTTTTTGTTGTGGACGGAATGACTTCTATAAACACACCACTAAACATTAGTGAGTTGGTGAACAAATACATGATTTCAAAAACTAACGATGAGAAATACATGCCTCTGAATTTTATTGATTTAATATCATATGATGAGTATACACAGAATCACCTAAACATAATGGAAAGTTTCTACAATAATTCTTTAGATTTCAAGGACGATACTTCACCAAAAAATCAACCAATAATTTCAGATGAGTATTTTGGTTTGTCAGTTAATACAATTAAAACATACATGGTACTTTCCAAGTATATCTCATATAATTTAATCGAAAGAAATTTATGTAATCGAATTACCATTTCAATGAACGGTAGAGAACATTTACTTGAGAGTATCGAAGAAGAAAATATTCAAATGGAATTTATACCATCAAACTTAATCGTCACAAAAGATTGGTTGGAATCTTTGGTAAGAGATTTATTTCCATTTAAATTAATTGACATTATAAATCATTTGAAACTAAATGATTACAACTTTGAGGATGAGATTTTAGTTCGTGGTAACTACCCTTGGAAAAAGAGAGATAAAGTATCGGAAATGATATTAATGTAAAAAGGACCCGAAGGTCCTTTTTTTTTACAAATAGTTTTTAACTTTTTCAACCGCCTCGGATATCTCTTTGAAATCTCTATCGGGTGCTAATAGTTCTACATTTGATGACTTACCTCTTTCGAGTGTAATCAACATCAAAGCTGGTAGATAATCATTTGATGTTGCTTCAACAAATAAATCATACTCATCTTTATGGTCATCAATGTCTCTTTCGATGTATTTAACACGAGCCTCTTTGAGTTCGTCTTTCATCATCTGACACCATGGACAACCTTTCATGGTGTAAAGAATTACCTTTTTCATTAGAATACTTCAGATACTAGTTCTTTGAGTTGTGACTCTTGTAGTACACCAACTTTAGTTGATACTACATTACCAGAACTAAAAGCCTTAATTGTTGGGATTGAACGAACCCCAAGTTCAGCTGCGAGTTCCTTGTCGCTCTCAATGTTAAATTTATACGCCCCAACACTCGAACCATCAGATTCAAGTTGTTTTGCGAATTTTTCGAAGATTGGTCCCAATACTCTGCAGGGTCCACACCAGTCGGCATACATGTCTACGATGAAGTTTTCACCTGAATTAATTTTTTCTCTCAGTTGTTGTGATGTTAGAATTTGCATAAAAATCTTGTACTTTA
>Ga0222713_10001268_pt1 | contig 28705 bp, 20 predicted proteins | sample C33_649DmetaG_FD_165061 | JGI IMG/M metagenome (GOLD analysis project Ga0222713, IMG submission 165061) | Estuarine water microbial communities from San Francisco Bay, California, United States - C33_649D | ecosystem: Environmental > Aquatic > Marine > Unclassified | place: USA: California... | reverse complement strand
GAAGCTGGTACGGTGTATAATGTGCTTAGTGTTGCTGCGGTAGGATTTACTTGTCCTAAAATTTTATAGACGGTTGGCATTTGTAGTCCTTACATACCTGATAATAGAAATGGATTAAAAGAGGTGGTCGATGTTGCGGTATTGGCTGCAGCAAATGCCGAATTAGCCCGTGTAAATGCTAAGTTGGCTGCATCAAATGCTCCATTGGCTTGAGCATATGATGAACCAACCAACGATGAATAATCATACGTTGTGTCTATATTAGGTAATTTTATTTTTGTTGTCATTTTTTATTAAGGTGTGTATTCAACCCAAGCCAAGGTTGCTTCATCCCATTCATATGATTTTTCATCTTCGAGCCTTGCAACAGGTGCATCCCAATAACAAGTTGTTTCATTTAGTACCCAACTTGGAAATGGTTTAGGTGGTATGAATGCGTCACGATCTTTATCGTAGGTGTATCCAATACCCGCATAGTTTTTACGCAAAGGTGTGCCACCCAATCTATGTTCACCCATAATAGTGTTATAACTTGTTTGTATCCAAGATTCTTTTGGACCAAACATACCAGTATCAACTACATCTTGTTCAATGACAAGAACTCTTGTTACAATATTGTTTTCATCTATCTGTGCAAAGTGTGCCATTTTTATCCTCTTAGAGGTATTTATTCTTTATTTTATTGGTCGAATGATACTTCTATCCAAGAAAGTGAGGCTTCATCCCACTCATAATCCTTAGAAATATCTGAAGGATAAGGCACAGGGCTGTCCCATTGGCAGGTGCTCTCATTTAATGACCAACTTTGAAATGGCTTTGGTGGTATAAAAGCATCACGAACGGGATCGTATGTGTATCCTATGCCTGCAAAATTCTTTCTTAGGGGTGTACCACCTAATCTGTGTTCTCCAGCAAGTGTGTTATAACTGGTTTGAACAAAACTACTCGGTTCTCCCCAAAGACCAGTGTCAATCAGGTCTTGTTCTATGGCTATTACTCTAGTTACAATATTATTTTCATCTAATTGTGCAAAGTGACTCATTATTTCCTCTTTAAATTGTCATAGTTCCTGAAGAAGTGAAAGTATAGTATCTATATTCTCCAATCAAAGTGTATATTGGGCTTCCTGTGGTACTTGTTGCTGGCGGATATGAATCTGGCCAAGCAATAATTACTACACCTTTACCACCATTGGCGCCAGCTCCTACTGGTGAACCGCCACCGCCACCACCGCCGCCTCCACCTCTATTTTCTCCGCCAGCGCTTGCTTCAACATATTGTCCACCACCGCCGAAAAAACCACCAAGCCCACCACCATCACCAAAACCGCCGGTGCCGCCGCCACCTTCACCAACATAAGCGGAACCTGAAACAGCGCCACCGCCACCACCACCGGCATATTTAATTCCATCAATCCAATATTTACCATCACCACCATAACCATTATTATAAGTATCACTACCACTGTTTATACCTGCACTCGCTGCGCCACCACCGCCAGCACCTAGCCCGTTAGATATGCCTGATCCGCCGCCGCCATTATTACCTTGGCCAGAAGTTCCGGCGCCTCCTCCACTACCCGATGGAGCAAATGATCCACTTGCGCCACCACCAGAACCGCCACCGGCACCAGCTGTGCCACCACTTGGTGAACCACTTGTACCGCCGCCGCCACCGCCGGTGGCCGTGACTGTTGATATGTTTGAACCAGCTAATGAACTACCATTGCCACTTCCTGCTGTGGCTGAGCTTCCTGAAGCTGTACCCGTTCCTCCTGTGCCTACTGTTACGGTGAATGTGTGCCCTAGTTGTGATATTGTGTTTCCTGTTACATATCCTCCAGCACCGCCACCACCACCTCTACGACTGCCGCCGCCGCCACCGCCAGCAACGATAAGATATTCTACTTCATACAAATCAACAGTTGGTCTTGTATATGTTATACCGCCTTCTATTGTTATTCCTGGACCTATTCTAAAAACCACTTTGTAATTCCTATGTTAAGCTAAGAGTGTTCCTGATTCATTGAATGTGTAATACTTATAACCACCAACGTCTGCAAATACCACGTTTGAACCAGTGTATCCTTGAGCATCAGGTTCAGTGTTTATAAATCTTACAATTAAAATACCTTTACCACCGGCACCACCAGCTGTAGGACCACCGCCTCCACCACCACCACCGCCACCTAGGTTGTTGCCGCCGTCGCCGCCATTGCCTGTGTTTAGTGTTTCGCCGCCAGCGCCGCCACCACCAGAGCCACCACCTGCTGCTCGTGAGTTACCGCCAGGGAAATAACCGCCGCCACCGCCACCACCACCGTAAGTGGTGCTGTTTAACCAGGCTGATCCATTACCGCCTGCGCCAGCAGGTGAAGGAGTTGGTGTCGTTGCAGCAGTGCCGCCAACAGCTCCAGCGCCACCACCGCCACCACCGCCTCTGTTTGTACCAGCTGCACCATTACCACCGTTATTACCTTCGCCAGCAATACCGCTGGCACCAGTGGATGCTTTGCCGCCGCCGCCACCTGAACCACCACTATTACCTGAGTTGCCAGTTGTAGCAGCTGTACCTGAACCGCCGCCACCGCCACCTGATGTTGATAGTGTTGTAAAGCCTGAACCAGATATACTTGTTGGATTTCCTGAGCCACCTCTAAGGTTTGATGCGCCACCACCAGAAGAACCACCAGCACCAACAGTTACTGTATATGTAACACCTCTAGTGAGAGTTTGACTTGTGTATGAGGTATAACCACCTGCACCTCCACCACCGCCGCTTCGACCACCGCCGCCTGCACCACCAGAAAGAACTAGTATATCTACAGTTAGAGGTCCACTTAAAGCTGCAACTGCATAACTATAAGGGTTAAGTAAAAACCCAGACATTATGTTCTCCTATAATATAATGTAACTTTTAGACCTTTTGCACCTGTTCCTGCCGTAGTAACATCCATAGTTATTTCATCATCATCAGCAAATGTAGTTGTAGAAAGAACAGCTGGTGTTGCAGCAGTAGTGCTTGTTTTTTCGTTGGCATCTATAGATAACTGTGTACTGAAAATTGATACACCATTTTTATCAATATCAACTGTTGGATTACCAGATGAACTTACAACAGACAATGATGCTCTTGGAATTTGAGTCAAAGTCATGGCAAAAGGTGCTCTGAATGTAATTTTGGCCACACCTGTTGTGATTGAAGTTGTTTCATCACTCAATGCAATTGTCATATGAGTGTTTGGTTTCAAGTTTGTTAGTGCTGAGCCTTCACCAATAAAGAAGTTTGAGGTAACATAATTTGCACCAGATATGTTACCAGCACTACCAGTTGTTCTAATATTTGCAGTAATTATATTGCTTGTTGCATATATTGATGTTGTGTTTACTACAGCAGAATAAACACCTTGTGTTGCAGCAATATTACCTGTTACATTTGCCCATGTGGTGGAAATGTTGACCATATTTACGCCACCAACATTCATGTAAATATTTCCACCAGATGTGGTCATACTCACATTACTTGTTCCACTACTGATATAAGGTGTATTTGCGTAAGTTGATGCTGAGTTGGCTGTTATGAATGCTGCATTGGCCTGTTCTCTGGCCCATGTATCAGAACCACCACCGCCACCTGCATTTGCTGCAGCAAAGGCTGCATTGGCATATAATGATGCGGAGTTGGCTGCACTAAAAGCAGCATTTGCCTGAGGCCAAACCTGATTGTTAGATTGAGTGAAAACAGCATTGGCTTGAATGAATGCCGCATTGGATACATTAAACCCTGACTGTGCTAGAGTATTAGCACTATTAGCTTTATCAAATCCAGATTGTGCTAAAGTATTGGCTGAGTTGGCTTTGTCAAAAGAAGAATTGGCTTGATCTCTAGCCCACGAATCTGCACTAGAACCACCAGTATTTGCTTGAGCAAACGCAGCATTAGCCTGTGCAAAAGCAGCATTGGCCTGACTAAAAGCAAAACCTGCACTTGAACCAGAATTGGCCGCTGCAAATGCTCCATTTGCATACAAACTTGCCGAATTGGCTGCACCAAATGCACCATTGGCATACAGACTGGCCGAGTTGGAAGAATTAAATGCTCCGTTTGAGTATAATCCTGCACTGGTTGATTTTTCATCGGCAGTATTGGCTGCCGTAAATGCTCCGTTAGCATATAGACCAGCAGAGTTTGCAGTATCATAAGAATTGTTTGCTTGTGTTCTTACCCATGTATCTGATGCATTATTGGCTGCATTGTATGCCGCATTGGCTTTATCAAAAGCTCCATTGGCAAATAATGATGCCGAATTTGCAGTAATAAATCCTGCATTGGCTGTATTTCTAGCCCAAGAATCGGCACCTCCAGTGTTTGCCTGTGCATAAGCGGCATTAGCCTGTGCAAATGCAGAAGGAACCAAAGATGAAAAATCTTTAGTTGAATCTAATCTTGATGGAGGTACTTGAGTTGACATTAATTATAGCCTTTTTATACTATTTATTTGATATCGTATGGGGCTGTCGGTACAGTTATAGTTCTTGCATAACCGTTTGTGATTCTGAAATCTGCAATATAACCAACTGTTCCATAATTGGCCAAGCCGTTATCTTTTGCGCCAATGTAAATAGGATTGGTTGTTACGGTAGCGGTTTGTGTGCCAGAAATTGTTGCTGTTCCACCTGCAACACCATTTACATAGAAAGTCATTGTTGTTCCACTACGAACCCAAGCCACATGTGACCATTGATTCGATAAAACTATTCCTGTACCATAATAAGTAGTTCCGTTAAAATATGCCAGTCTCCATGAACCACTTACTGGTGATGCCAGAGGACCTAAAGAAAAAGTCATTGCTGCTGCTGTTGCATTGGATTGTCTACTATCCCAAATACCCCAAGTAGTACTAAGTGTAGTGTCTGTTGGATACACCCAGCATTCGAATGTAAAGTCACCAGGGAAAACTTTAAGATTTGCTTGTTGTCTTACAGCAAGATAATCTGTTTTGGTACCAAAATACACAGAATTGAATCTTGAGATATTGCTGCCGACAAAAGGTTCGAATGCGGTTATCTTTGCATCACCAGCTTTTGTAATGGTAAATGCATTGGTTGAACTATCAATAAACCTATTTGTATTGCAAATTAACAACTGTGTATTTGTTACTGCTGTCAAAGGACCTGTAGGAACCGTAATCGTTGTGCCTGAATATAAACCAGTACCTTTGACCAGTCTCATATTTGAAATGTAACCGTTAAAATAGTTTGCACCAGATGCACGACCACCAACACCATAGTTTACTGTTGGTGTTGCATAATTTGTTGAATCTGCTTGGTTAACAACTCTGGTACCATCATAATATGCACTTGTAGTTCCAGAAGTTCTTGAGATTGCAACATGGTGCCATGTATTTGTTGTAATACTTGCATCTGCCATAATCAAAGTGGCAGAACCTCCATATGGATCGAATGACAATCCAGAACTTGAAGCTCTTTTGAGTATTCTGAGTGAGTTGTTTGTTTGTGATTCAAAAATATCAATTTCTGTTGATGGTATTGTTGCTGCGTTGAACCAGAATTCTAATGTGAAGTCTCCTGTGCCAAGGCCTAAGTTTTCTTGGTTTGCACCAAAAGTCAAATAGTCTCCAGTACCATCAAAGTAACCACTGTATGTATCGTAGTATGGTGAATTGTTGGCCACATGTCTTGCGGTACCAAAAGTTTCTATATTGTGGTTTCTTGTTGCATCTGCTGTTGATGGACCTACTGTGCTCGCAAGTAATATTGAGGTATTTGATGTTACTGGTAATGGCTGATTGGAAGGTACAAAGTTTCTATTGTATAAACATGAACCAACAATAAATCTTAAATTTGAAAGATAACCGCTTGCATAAGGTGAAGCTAAGTTAGATGTAACACCAACAAACGCACTACCTGATGTGGTAGACATTGCCTGTGAATCTGTTCTGGTCACCGATACTGTCTCAACACCATTTGTAAACACTCTACAAACATTACTAGTATCTCTTGACCAAGCAAAATGGTTCCATTGGCCAGGTTTACCAGCTGTGCCGGCATTTATCATATTATATGTAGATACACCAGTGCCACCAATAGACCAAAAAGGTTTCATATCGTTACCAATACCAAAACCATAAGTTGATCCAGAAGAACCATACGCCCAATTTCTATTTAAAACATGGAATTCTGTGGAAGAAGGTTGATAAACCCATGCTTCACAAGTAAAAGGTGTACTTGCGGGTATATTAAAACTAGGATTATATGGTATCGTCAAGTAATCTGTCGTACCATCAAAATACACACTGTTACCAAAAGTGTTTGCAGAATAATTTGTTGTCACACCAACAGTATCAGTAAATGGATTTTGTATCACAGGCTTTGCGTCACCGTTGACTGTGATTGCAAATGCATTGTTTGAATTATCAATAAATGTTGTTGACTGGCAAGTTAACAAACTGGTGTTGGCAATTGCTGTGAGAGGTGTAGTTGGTGGAGTAAATGTTTCGGTATAGACTGTGGTGCCTTTAACTACACGAAGATTTGAAATGTAACCAATGTGTGCATTTAAATACAAGTTTCCGCCAATATTTGGCGCACTATAATTGGAAGTTTGTGTTGACATATTTTGTGCAGTGAATGTTTCACCCACACCATTGGTGTATATTGTAATGGTACTTGATGAAGATGTAGTTGCATCAATTGTAACTGCAATATGAGTCCAAACATTAAAGCTAAATGTTGCGGTAGCAATTAAATCTACTTGAGTTCCTGTGCCTGTAGTATAAGTAAAATGCCCTCTTGCATTGGTACCTGATGCAGCATTACCATCATAACCAAACCACCAACGGCCGTTTGCTGCCACGGCCGCATAAGTTCCAATTACTGGAACATAATATGAGTTGAGTGCGGTTATTGTTCTAATGTTTACCCAAGCCTCAATTGTCCATTTTGATCCTGCAAGACCAACCATTGCGGAGTTAAATGCCGCAGAAGTTGTTAAATAATCCCCAGTACCATCAAAATAACCACTATAACTTGCAGGTGTTACTGTAACTGAACTGAATGGGCTGAATTTGGATACAGCAGTATCACCAGTTCTTGTAATCACATTATTGGCCGCAGAGTAATCAACAAATTGATTTGAGTTACAAGTTAGTAATACTGTGTTTGCATCAACAACAAATGGATCTGTTGGTGTCGTGAATATTGTTGTTGCAAGTGTTGTTGATGATGTGCTGTATAGTGTTGGTATATTATTTGCAAACACTCTAAAATTGGAAATATAACCGGTATAAGCAGTACCAGAAGCTGCACCACCAATTGTATATGAACTGTTATTTGGTGAAAAACTTCTTGTTCCATAACCACGCAACACACCATCAATAATAGTTCTAAATGCGGTGCCTGTTCTTGTTACAACAACATGGTGCCATGCTCCTGCTACTATTGCTCCTGCTGTACTTTGACTAATACCTGCTGTTTGATATTGTCCAGGTTCTATCAAACCATTAGTCATTAATAGTATTGCAAGATTTCCTGATCCTGCTTGAAAAATTATTTGAGAGTTTGTGGATATGTTTACTGGCCACATCCAAAATTCAACAGTGAAATCATTGGCACCAAAATTTAATCGTGAAGATGATCCACTCAAATAATCTCCAGTACCATCAAAATATACACTCCATGAACTGCCAGATGGACTAAATGTGCCTAAGTTTGCATTTCCAAATCCTGAAACTACACCAGCAAAATTACTTTCATCAACTATTACTTTTGTATTCGAAGATAAATTTGTTTGTGCTGTCAACAATACTGTATTGGCCACAGGCATTAGTGGTGCAAAAGAAGGAACAAACGCACTGGTGTATAATCCAGTACCATTAACAACTCTTACATTGGACAGATATCCAGTCATAGATGAATCTCGAGCTGCTGATGCCCCCACACTAATTCTAGTACCATTACCTCTAGAACCAGATAATGTCCTTACTGCGCCTGCTGAAGCGCCATTTATAAATGCATACATGTTAGTGCCAGTTCTCGAAAAGGCCACATGTGTCCAAGTATTGAGTACCATAGCAATTGTTGTATATATATATTCTGTTGCATCTCCATAAATACCATATTTCAACTGTCCCGATGCATTTGTCAACAAAGCAAATCTACCAGATACTTCAGTGCCAAACGCAACGAGCGGTTGGTTTGCTATAGATGATGTTAAGTACACCCACATTTCTACAGTAAAATCCGCAGGTAAAATACCATTTGATGATTCTGCTCCTAAACAATCCCCAGCACCATCAAAGTATGCTGAGCCTTCATTACCAACTAAAGTAACTGTTGATGTGTTTGCAAAAGGCCCGTTTATTGCTGGTCTTGTATCACCACTTACTGTGAATGTTATTCCATTATTACTACTATCAATAATTGTATTTGCTTGAGCCATCAAAATTGATGGTGTATTGGCAAATGGACTTAATGTTTTTCCAATTGAGTCACCAACTGATGAAATAGTGTATGCATTTGTAGAATTATCAATTATTACTCTATTATTGGATGACGAATATGATTGGCAAGTCAGCAAACTGGTGTTGGCAATTGCTGTTAGTGGTACGGTACTTGGAGTGAATGTAGAAGTATAGACTGCTGAACGAACACTGCGTAGGTTAGATATGTAGCCATACGCAGTGTATGTACCATTAAAATTATTACTACCTATACGAACAGTTCCACCAGTAACTGAAAAATTATATGAATTTGTAGCAGTAGAACCAACTTGAGTACCATTTACAAAAAATCTTAAATTTGTACCTGAACGAGAAACTGCAATATGATTCCAAGTATTCAACGCCAGAGTAACTGAAGCGGTAACCTCACCGGTACCGTTTCTTGCCAATACTAATTGTGTGGCGCTAGGTCTGTATCCAAAATCAAATGCACCGGTAGTAGTATCTTGTCTAATAAAAGTATGATATGTTGAATTCGTAGTATTATTTGTCATGTAATACCATAATTCAACTGTAAAATCATCTGTTCCAAAATTAACACCTTGTGCAGTGGTATTAGTAAAGGTCAAATAATCTCCAGTACCATCAAAATAAACACTAGCTCCATTTGTTGGTAGTGCTGTTAGTGCGGCAGTATTTGCTGATGATGATTGTGTAAATCCCAATGGTGAGTTTGATGGTGTGAAATTGCCAGAATATAAAGCAGTATTTAATATTCTAAGATTACTGATGTATCCAGTAAATAAATCGGCAGCTCCACCATCATATATACCAGCTCCAATTCTCAGTTGGCCAATATTACCATCCGAAGATAAACTTAAACTAGAAGCATATGTTACAGGAGTTCGTGCAAGTACGCCATTTATGTAACAAGAAATACTATTGCTAGAATTTCTAACAATTGCAATGTGCGACCAAGTGCTTGCAGATATAGTTGATGTGCTGGTAAATACATTTGGAAATGTATTATATGTTCCAGTTGATGCATCAAAAACAACAGCACCAGATGCTGACAAATTAACCCTAAATCCACCATTCTGGCCAATATCCCAATGTGCATTAAAAATCAAGGTTTTTGCTGCAAGGGTTGGCTGATATACCCAAAATTCAATTGTAAATGGACCGGTTGTAATTAAAGGATAGTTTGAAGGTCCACTCAAATAATCACCAGTACCATCAAAATAAACACTGTAATTGTTTGCATCAGGCACAGTGATTGTTGTTGGTGTGCCGTTGAATGGGCTAAATGGATTAACTCTTGTATCACCACCCTTTACGATTGTAAAGTTATTATTTGAATTGTCAATCAGTCTATTAGATTGACATGTTATCAAACTGGTGTTGGCCACATATGTTAGTGGTGCAGTCGCTGGAGTTGTATTTGCGGTATATAATGCGGTGCCATTTACAAATCTAAGATTGGAAATATAACCGTTAAATGCAAATGATGTGCCGCTATTAAAACCAATGTATGTTGTGCCACCAGTTGTTAAAGAAGTTGCGTAAGTTTGTGTTGTACCTACTTGCAATCCATTAATAAAGAAATATACAGATGATCCGTTGCGAGTAATTGCAATGTGGTTCCATGCTCCCAAAACAATTGATCCTGCGGTTACTGCCACACCCCAAGAACCGCCTGGACCCATTAACCATTGTACGGTTTGATTGGCCAATACTTGAACACGGACTGCTCCATATCCTGAACTGCCAGTATCTGAAATGTTAAAAATTGATTGTTGTGTTGCTGAACTGGTATTGATCCATGCTTCTACTGTAAAACTATTGGTAGCAATGTTGAAAGCGGAACTGGTCAATATGGCCAAATAATCCCCAGTACCATCAAATAAATTGCTGTAATATCCTTCTTTAAAAGGATGAAACTCATTTGGCTTTGTATCTGCACTAACCACAATTTCATTATTAAATGTACTCGCATCTGTATTGAATGTATTTCCGTTTGGTACTGTGCTTGCACTCATTAATAATGATGCATACTTCCAGAACAAGTCACCAGGAAGATTTATTGTCCAGTTCAAATATCTTGTTGCACTTCTATTTGTTGTATTTGCAGTCGCAGTTATGATTGATGTGTTACTTGCAACAATAGTTGGTGTACCAGAAATAATACCAGTAGAGGTATTCATTGATAGACCAGTTGGCAATCCACTGGAGGTATACAGTACGCCATAACCGGCCGCAGAAGTTGCAACAACTGTCACATTTGATATTGCAGTATTTTGTGTTGCAGTGGTTGTTGTGTTGTTTGCTGGTGATGAAAATGAAACAACATCTGTATTGATTGTAAGAGAAAATGAACGAACAGAATCTTGATTATCCGCATCAGTTGCTTGTATAGTAAACGAATATGTTGTACTTGAACCATCCACAGGTGCAGTGCCTGAAATTGTACCACCAGAACTCAGTGTTGAACCTGAAGGCAAAGAACCAGAAGATAATGCATATGTAATTGGTGCATCGCCGGTTGCAACAACAGTTGTGTTGATTGCAGTTGTTTCATATACAGAACCCAATGAACCGGCTGATGTGGTGAATGTTGGTACACCAGAATATACCAAACCTGGTACAAGAATACCAGTACCACCATTTGCATTGGTAACAAAAATGGTATAACTACCAGAACCTAATGCAGGAGAACTGAATGCCAGACGGCCAGAATCCAGGAATGTTACTACGCCTATCGTAGTAGACCCAACCAAAACGGTTGCACCTGGTGCAAAACCTGACCCATACAGAACGATTGTTTGACCACCTACTGTGTCGGCTGCGGTATCATTTGTGTCAACATAAGAGCCATCAGTTACCGCAAAACGGGTAACAGTAGGTACCAGGAAAGTTTGTTGGTTAAAATGTTCACCAACTGTAATAAGACCTGTTGAATCTTTTGCTCTTTTGCCTCTAACACCGGCATTAAACATTAACTGATCTCCTCAAACGAACACACTGCTTGTAATATACTATTGGTACTGGCCGTTAATCTCAATTCATCACCTTCCAACAAATAAATGGAAAGTGTTTTGTCAATGGCTGTGAAGGAAGTATCTGCTGCAACCGAAATGGTGCTAACCAATTTGTATGCAGTCGCACTTCTAAACAAATCAACTGTTATATCTGCCGCACTAGTTGCATGAATATTGGAAATAATCAACGAATTAATTTTTAATATTTTACCACTGGATGAAGGATTGTTTGCAATCGAAGTCGCCGATGTTGTCACCGATTGTACTTGTGTATTTCCATTAATTGTTGTTAGTGCTGCTATGTTTGGGTTTGCCATTTTAAATCCTTAGAATCCGAAAACAATTGACATTGCAATCGCCTTTGATAATGATGTACCACCTGTATTTGCTTGTGTGAATGCAGCATTGGCCTGAATGAATGCAGCATTTGCGGTTGTTCTAGCATATGTATCCGCACCGCCACCTGCATTTGCTGCAGCAAAGGCCGCATTGGCTGTAATGAATGCTGCATTTGCAAAAACTGCACCAGAATTGGCTGTTAAGAATGCACCATTAGCAAAGGTTGCACCGGAGTTGGCTTTGTCATAAGCATTATTAGCCTGAGTTCTTACCCATGCATCTGAACCACCTGTGTTTGCTTGATTAAATGCAGCATTAGCTTGTGCGTATGCCAAGTTTGCAGTATTTGCTGCATAAGGGTCTATAGCACCACCGCCTGTTATTGTGGTCACTTCTACATTTGCACCATTTTCAAATGTACTATCGAATGTTACTACATTACCAGAAACAGCATAGGTGTCTTTGAATTGTGTGATACCATCTACAACAGCAATTATATAATTTTCATTTGTTGGTGATGTACTTAAAGTGAATGTTGTTGTTGCACCGTTTGCAGTAAACCTATCAGAATAAATTGATACTGGTGTTCCTGGTCCGCCACCTCCAGTATTTGCAGCAATAAACGCAGCATTGGCTCTATCAAAAGCTGCATTGGCAAATAAACCAGAACTTGTGGCTTTTGAATCTGCGGTGTTTGCGGCAGTGAATGCACCGTTGGCAAAAATGGCTCCTGAATTTGCGGTATCATAAGCATTATTAGCCTGAGTTCTTACCCATGCATCTGAACCACCTGTGTTTGCTTGATTAAATGCAGCATTAGCATGAGCAAAAGCACCATTAGCAAACCCAGCCGTTATATTTTGTGAATTGTAAGATGAATTAGCTGTTATAAATGATGCATTAGCAAAAGATGCCGCAGAGTTGGCTGCATCAAAAGCACCATTAGCAAATGAACCAGCCGAATTTGCTTTATCATAAGCATTGTTTGCTTGAGTAAATGCAATTGCTGTTGGTTGGTCAATTACAATATTTCCAACCATTCCAGAATGAACAGAACATTGATATACATAAGTTGAACCAACGATATCGTAAGGAACTTTCCAATATAATGTTCCAGTAATTTTTCCTTGAGCTGAAGATCCTGTGGTTAATGTTCCGTCTGTATCTACATGAATTAAACCTGTGTTGTAATTGGATCCTCCTGATGACACACGAATCATAAATGGATGACCAGAAACATCAAGATCAAATGCTATTGTTTCACCAGCACGAATATAAATTGTTGGATTATTTCCTGAATATTGGTCAATACTGTAGTACATTCCAGGAGTTGTAACTGCCAACTTGGTGACAGCACTTGTATAATTTGAATTGGCTTGAACAAAAGCACCGTTAGCAAACGATGCACTGGAGTTAGCCTTATCAAAAGCATTATTAACATATGGTAATAAATCTATACCCTTGATTGTAATCGTTGTCGATTTTAGATTTGCATTTAATGTTGCAAGTTTAAATGAACCATCAGTGATAATGATGTTGTTGTTTGAACCAACTTCTGGAGTGTATTCTTCAAACAATTGCCATTCTTTGGTACTAGCATCTCTGATTAGACCAGTGTGTGCATTGGTTCCGTTATTATAGTGTGCAGCAAATCCAATGTCCAGTACATCACCAGAATAATTTCCGGTACCCATAATAAACAAAGTATCATTAGCAACAATCTGTGTGGCACTAGTACTAAATGTGTTTCCTGTTACAGAAAGGTTGCCTGTGATAGAAACATCACCAGAAATTGTACCACCAGTTGAATTGAATTTTAGGTTGGCGGCTGTAAATGCACCGTTAGCAAATGAGGATGCTGAATTTGCCGCATCGAATGCTGATTGTGCCAGAACATTTGCAGAATTGGCTTTGGTGAAAGCTCCGTTGGCAAAATTGGAAGCAGAGTTTGCAACACTAAATGCGGCATTAGCTTGTGGCCATACTTGGTTATTAGATTGGCTGAATACAGCATTTGCCTGGATAAAAGCAGCATTTGCCTGAGCAAAAGCAAAGCTGGCACTAGAACCAGAATTCGCTGCAGCAAATGCCGCATTGGCTCTATCGAATGCTGAGTTTGAATTATCTGTAACTACTGGTACATTACTTAACAATTCACGAACTTGTATCACCGATCCGGTACTTGGTGCAGTTGTGAAAGTTAATGTTGTACCAGTTACACTATAATCAACTATTGGATTTTGTGTAATACCATTATCAAAAACAAGAATACTATTTGATGTAGTATTAGCTGTTACTGTAAATGCGGTTGTACTACCATCACCAGTAAATGTTCTTGTCAAATAATACAATGAAGCAGTATTACTGCTTGTGATAATTGCATCATATGCCAAGTTGGCTTGACTGAAAGCACCATTGGCATATAGACTTGCAGAGTTGGCCGCACCAAAGGCTGCATTGGCTTGGTCAAATGCAAAACTAGAACTTGATCCAGAATTGGCCGCTGCGAATGCCGCATTCGCATATAATGATGCGGAGTTGGCTGCACTAAAAGCACCATTGGCAAACAACGATGCTGAGTTAGCAGTTACAAATGCACCATTGGCAATTGAACTGGCTAGTCTTACATCCTTTTTACTTTGACTGCCAATGTAGGTGAATTGCATGTTATGTTATTTCCAATAAACTTACGATAACATCGGCTGCTGAAGCATTACTTGTCGAAACTTTAAGTACATCTGCGGCTTCCATGACCAATTTTTGTTCACCACCAATTGTAATCAGTGAATTCCCTGGTTCAATCTCAGCCATCTTAACCATATAGTAGTCTGATCCACCAGAAGTCAATATCACATTGGCTGTTATGGTTGTGTTTAGTATGTTTGCGATTGTCATACCAATAACTGTAGTAGACACACCAGAACCAGCAGTATAGATGGTTGTTGGTGATGTTCCGACTGCTGCTTGTAGTTGATTTTTGAAAGTATTTGCCATTTAAATTTCCTTATCCTCTATTTATTTCATCAACTAAAGGCGATTGTAAATGCAACAATATCGGCGTTTACATCAAGTGCGGTTGCACCAGTATTTGCCTTATTGAAGGCCGCATTTGCATGAATGTATGCAATGTTGGCTGCTGCAAATGCACTGTTTGCAAAGTTGGATGCTGAGTTAGCAGCTATAAATGCACCATTTGCGAAAGAAAATGCTGTGTTGGCGTATGTACCTGTGGTATTTTGTGCGCCGTATGCGGAGTTTGCTGCAATAAAGGCTGAATTAGCTTGTAAGAATGCTGCAGCTGCACTTACTCTTGCTGTAGTATCTACTGTACCACCACCCCCACCAGATAACAAATCGCTACTAACACCTGCACCTGCAGCAGACAAGTCAATATATGCACCACGAACAGAACCACCAGTTTCAAAAAATCTTAATCTATTTTGCCAAATGTCAATTGTTACACCAGCTGCCAAAGTTGTATTGCTTTGAGCTTTGTCTAAGAATATTTCACCACCTTCATCTCCACCTTGAGTTAGAGCTCTAAGTGTTCCTGTAATATTCAATTGACCTTGAAATGTGGCACCATTAGTGTTAGCAAGTGCGCTGTTCGCTTTGTTAAATGCTGCGTTCGCTTTATCAAAAGCGAAGCTAGGATCACCACCTGATGTTGAATTAATCGTGATTGTTTTTGTGGTTGTATTGGTGCTGATGGTTACATTATTACCAGCAACAAAAGACAATGTGTCTGAACCACTTGTGGCTAATATTAAGGAACTATTAGCATTGATTGTGTCAAAAGAAAATTGGTTAGAAATGTATGATGTTCCACCAAGACTGTTTTTATAATACAGTTTACCATCGGCAAAGTTAAGCGCCAACTCACCATTGGCCAGGCCTGTTGGTGTGTTTCCTGTGACGCCTGATTTTTTTAATCGTATTGCTGTATTTGACATTTACTTAAAACGTTCCGCCATCCTTGATTGGGCCATCAGTACCAATTAAACCTGTTAGGGTTGTTGGTACCACTTCTTTATTTAGCTCATCAATTTTTTTTCTTTTGGAAGGAGGTAGTTGTAAGTAATCAATTTTAGCAAGTAATTCGTCTATCTTGTTGTTGTATTCACTTTTTTCAGTTTCATGTTTCTGAATCAAATTGTTAACAGCATCTTCATTTTGTTTTAATAATGCCGCAACAGTCTTTTCATTCTGTTCCGTTAATGTATTAATTTTTCCATTATTTTCAGATGCAAGAGAGTTGATTCTATTTTCAAGTTCTGAACGAACCCTATTAGTTTCTTCTCTTGCTCTAACCAATTCACCTTTAAATGTTTCCACATGCCCAGCTTGATTCTTAACACTATCATAGTCACGAAATTTAGTAATCAATTCATCAATTTCGGTTTGATGTTTACTTTTCAATTCGTTAACATCGTTACCTAATTTTGTTACAAGTTTTTCACTTTCAGATAATTTATTTTCCAATTCTTGAACAGCCTTACTTTGATTTGATTCGCCGTTTTGTTTCAATTCTTGAATTGTTTGTTGCAACTCAAGATTTGATTTTACTAACGCATCAATCTTTTCCGACTGTTCTTTTACAACATCATCAGTTATTTTCGCATTCGCTTGCATTGAGATATTTCGAATAACACAATCTGTCATTGTGCTTGTCAAAGTCTCAACATAATAATTTAAATACTTCTCATTTGCCATTTCAAACTCCTATCATAAAAAAATCTATTACATTATATAGTCAGCTTAGAATTGTCCTCCGTCTATTGCTGATGACCACACTGGTACACCTGCATCTGTGACTGTAAGAATTTGATTAGACCATGTTTGGTCTGATGAACCGGATGCAGCTGTAACAGCCAATGCATTTGTTCCATCACCGTATACGATACCTTTTGCGGTGAATGTTGCGGCACCTGTACCACCTTGAGCAACAGTCAAACCAGAAATGTCTGCCGCAGTTGCTGCTGTTACACGACCATAAGCATCAACAGTCAATGAAGTGATTGTTTTTGCAGCACCCAATGTGCCTGTTAATGAATAACCAGCATTAGCGATTGATTGAATTGCACCAGAGCCATTACCAATCAACATCAGGCCACTAGTGAATGTCGATACACCAGTACCGCCTTGTGTAACTGTTAGACCAGAAATGTCTGCGGCAGTTGCTGCTGATACACGACCATATTCATCTACAGTCAACGATGTGATTGTTTTAGATGCACTTAATGAACCAGTCAGTGTATAGGTAACGTTTGCAAGTTCTACTAGAGCATCTGTACCATTACCAATAACAACTTTACCTGAAGCAAAAGTAGATTTACCTGTACCACCTTGGCCGACTGTTAGACCAGCAATTTGATTGAATGTGGCCGCAGTGAATCTACCATATGCATCTACTGTTACTGATGTAATGGTATTGTTTTGTGTACCTGTTGTTGGTCCACTTTGCGTTGCAACGAATGAACTGTTAGCAAGCACTTTTAGTGAATCTGTGCCATCACCAATAACAATACCACCAGCAGTGAATGAACTTGCACCAGTACCACCGTTGGATACTGTCAAGTCATCTGTTAATGATAGTGATTTAAGTGTTGTTGCACCAGCAACATTCAATGTACCAACTTGCAATACTGCTGCATTTGCCCATTGTGAAATCAAATTAGATTTCAAGTTTGCTTGGCGGAAGCTTCCATCTGCAACATTGATAACGTTACCTGTTGGTTCTATGTTGTAATTGTCAAACAAATAGAAGAAACCATCACCAGCATGACGCATCAAACCTGCATGGCGGTCTGCACCATTGTTGTAGTGGCCGTAGAAACCAATATCGACTGCATCTGATGCATTGTTTTTACCAAGTGCAATCAACGAGTCTTCGACAGTAAGTGTTTCAACGTTGTATGTTGTAGATGTACCTAAGATGGCCAAGTTACCACTGATGATAATATCACCATCAATTGTTTGTCTTAAATTAGGTGTATTTGCACGAACAACCGTGTTATCAACATCAAAGGTTACAGAATTTGTACCAACTGTTGATGTAATACCTGCACCACCAGTGAATGTTAGTGTATCGGTAACTAGGTCAATTGCATCAGTGCCTGTATCGCCAGCAAAATTCAATGATGTAGAAATGGTTGCCGAATTGGCAATGGTCATAACACGACCGTTTGCAGCTACTTGAATGATAGGTATGACTGTTGTGCCACCATATGTACCAGCAGTAAGTCCACCAATTGAATTCAGTGCTGCGCTTAATGTTGCATTTGCAGTACCATTGAACAACTGTGCAGATGCAGTAATGTCACCACCAGTAACATCAATATATCTGTCTGTTTGGAATTGCGTTGCAGAATTGGCGTTACCTGTGATGCTTGTTACATCAATACCTGCGGCAGTAAGATAACCAACAGCAATGTTACCATTTATGTCACGCTTAACAAGTGTGTTACTACCATTTGCACTGGATGCAGCATCAATTGTTGATGTGTAGTATTGCCCACCAATATTAACAACACCTGTACCAGCAGGCGAACCAATGAACATGGTATTGGATTGATATGAATATGCTAATTCACCTGCTTGTAGACTGGCTGGTACGCCTGTGGTAAGGGAACGTCTAATTCTTAGTGTTGTATTTGCGCCTGACATGTTGTTATCCTTTTTATGTTAAATGGATTTAAATCCTATGATCTATTTATTAAAATGTGCCACCGTCAAAATCGCTAACCGTATTTAAAATAGTATTACTAATATATTCTGATCCACCAATGCTAATTATATTGTTGGTCCACAATTGACTTTCCACATTTAATGTGGAACTACCAATAAAAAGTGTATTGGAAAGAAAAGAGTAAGCTAATTCTCCGTCTGCTAGATTGCCAGGTGCCGTGTTCGCATATGAACGGAGAATCTGTATTGTTGTATTAGATGCCATTTAGAAGAACCCTGAATCAGCACCTTGGAAAGCCAAATAAGTTACTGAGTTTGCTACTGCGGCCTGAATTGCTGCATCTGAAATTACACCACCAACTGTTTGAACAGGCGCAAAACCACCAACCGGTGATACCACAATCGCAATCGGGTTAGGATTAATGTCTGTTGGTGCAGCTGCAAATGAAATTGCACCAGTTGTCGCTTCAGCTTTGATCTGTGTTCCGTCCAAGTCAATTGTGTTACCACTTAGATATAGACTTCGGAATTTATTTGTTCTACTACCAAGGTCAAACGCTCTGGAAGATGTTGGTAATAGATTTCCGTGTACAGGAGTGTCGGTACCAAGGCCCCTGGCAGAAAATGTTTTGGTTTGTGAGTTATAGACAATTACATCACCAGTGTTTGCGCCTTCCAAAGAAAGGTCAGTTAAACTCCTAAGTGTCTTTGTACCATAGGATAACGTCTGGACTTTAGTTCTCTGACCTTCAACTCTAACTTTTACGGTTGCAGGTTGTCTAACAGTTACGGTCGGCATGTTATTCCTTTAAAATACTGTAACTTGAGGTAAAACGTTCACAACTCCTTCTAAAACACGTATCACTGTGTTTGAAGAATCTTTGATAACCACATCATACACATAACGACCAGCAGAAATATTTGCCGTATTTGCATACGGTAAAGATAATATTAGAATACCTTCAGTTGGATCATTAACTGTTATTACAAAATTTGCGGTTGTGCTACTAGAATAGTATGACTTTTTCATGGCAGCTTTTACTTGGCTACCAGTTAGGGTAAAAGGTGAACCATCGGCTTGATCCAATGTAATGGATGTACTAAAGTTTGAACCTTGTTCTAGAAATAATTCTTGGTAACCAGCTGGCATTGTTTAACCCCTTTTGGAGGTATTTATACTCAAAGGAAATCGTAAAAAGTAAATTCGCTTTTTGGACTTTTGGATCTGTCGGAGAAAATTTTCGGGCCGGAACGCAAAAATTCGAAATTTGTTGTTAAATATTATTTTTCAATTCTTTTACTTCTGCACGTAATTCTTTAATACCTTCAATTAATAATGGAATTAACTTTTCGTAACGTACTGTTAAGTATTTCTCATCAATTGGTGCAGGCACAACAACTCCACAGTCCGGTAATTGTTTTTGAACCTGTTGTGCAGATATACCAATTTGACGATGTTTTGTATACCCTAATGATTCTGCTAATTCATTTTCTTCATAGTAGAAACCACTTAATTGTTCAATTTTATCTAGTGCATTTTCAATGTCACCAAGTTTAGTTTTCAATCTGTCATCAGAATAATATGCAGTAATGTTATTAGTTGCACGAATTTCACCCCCGGTACCAGTGGCTGCAGTACCAATACCTAATGAATTAAATTGAGGATTTGAACTAGTATCAATACCTTGGGGTGGTGAGTAGATGGCGGGGATGGCGGGCCTTCCACTCAAATCTCCGTATGCTCCAGATGTTGCAACAGTTGCTAAACCAGAAACTGAACCGGCAGCAATTCCAATATTTGTTGCAGTTACAGATGTAACCCTACCTTTTGCATCTACCGCAATTCTTGGAACTACTGATGCTGATCCAAATGTACCAGTGCTAGTACCAGCATTACTTAATCTAGCATCCGGTAATGTACCTGAACTGATATTACCAGCATTTGTTGTGTCTGAGGTTGCAGAAGATGCTAAACCAGAAACTGCACCAGCACCAATTGCAATATTTGTTGCAGTTACAGCCGTAACTCTACCTTTTGCATCAACGGTAATTGCAGGAACTGCTGATGCTGAACCAAATGAACCGGTGTTAGTACCAGCATTACTTAATCTAGCATCAGGTAATGTGCCTGAACTAATATTAGAAGCATTTGTTGTGTCTGTGGTTGCTGAAGCCGCAAATGTTGGATAACCAGTGATTTGAGAAGTTGCAATTTGTATGTCAATATTGGCCACTCCAGTTGCTCTGCCTTTTGCATCCACTATAATTCTTGGAACACGACTTGCGCTTCCATATGAACCTGCTGCAGCACCAGTATCAGGCAATCTCGCATCAGCCAGTGTGCCACTAGTAATTTGAGATGTAGCTATACCAATAGTAGTATTGGTGACACCAGTAATTCTACCTTGTGGATCAACAACTATAACTGGTATTGCGGCACCAGTACCGTGTGTGGCTGCTACAACATCCGTATTTTCTAGAACTGACGGCGTAATCTTTGTTGTCATTTATTTTGCCTTTTTATTTCATGCATTTTTGTTTTCATCCAATACATTTTCATAAAAATGTACATTTTCATTGGATTCAAAATTTATTTTTTGAGGATTAAATTTGTCAATTATTTCTTGATACAAAGGATGACTGGGTTCAACATTAATGATTTGAATAACATCATTTGGTGTTATATTTTTTCCTCGTTCAAATTCTTCCACAACAATGCGATCTTCTGGCAAAGCGTTTACTTTAACATAGGCTCGTATAGTGTTATGTGGAAATTTGGAAGTATGTTGAATATAATCTACTTGTAAAATTTTATTGATTGAAAGTGTCATTTATTTTGCTCCATTAAAAATTAAGTTTCAACTTATGTACCAACTTTATATGCCATAAATCTTACATGGCCTCCAGCATACCAATATCCTGCGGGTTGGTAGTTAGCATATGCTCTCCATTCAACATTAACGGTATCTGGTATTCTATAAACATGTTTGTTTGTGGCGCTTGGAATAGTTCCATCATTTCTCCAGCCAAGAACACTATCCGCATAATGTGCTCTACTGGTAGCTAACCCAGATGTTTCCCACCAATGCGTACCTGGTCTAAAATAATCATTAACCCATCTCATTGTAACTCTGACGTTATTACCTGCAGCTAGGTAATATGGTGTTTTTTGGCGACCTAACGCCGCAAAAGTGGTGTCCTCGTTAGACCAATGAAAATAACCATAAGGTCCGTATGTTTGAAATGGTCTTCCTGCAACATAGACATTACCGTCAGCTGGCATATAATTAACCGTATCATAATTTTGTGTTGTTAATTTAATTAATCTCCAAATACCATCAACAAGAACTTCAACAACCAACCATAGATAAACAGTGCCGCCTAACCACATACTGCTATTTAATCTTTGACCACGATAGAACATATCTGGTTCGGTTATGTTCCACCAACCTGCGCTAGGAATATTTAAATACTGAACTGAATTCCAACCTCCTGCGGGTCCTCCAGTGGAAGTGTAAATAACACCTCCAACTGATCCCATTCCAGCCATTTCTTGATAAGTAAAGTATGCTGTGCCTTGAGTAACATTTGATGCTGAACCAGCAGTTGTGGCGTATCCAGCATTTCCAGCACTTGATGCATATCCAGCATTTCCAGCATATCCAGCACTTCCAGCATAAGTGGCATTTCCAGCACTTCCAGCATAACCAACACTCAACGATCCGGTTTGATATGAACGCAAGTAACTATCACTACCGTTTGTACCCCAAACTCTTGGTGGGTTGCTAGCATTATTTTCGTCACCATTACTTGAATTAATGTAACCGGTTTGTAAATAACCGCTTGCATCAGTTCTTACAATTTTGTTTGATTCATTGTTTCTATCTGCATGTACATTTAATCCAGCAACAGTTGTTGAATTTCCAGCACTTGTAGCATAACCTGCATTTGTAGCAGAACCAGCACTTGTAGCATAAGAAACAGACTGTGAACCAATGTTGGTGCTGTTGATATATGTTACCCAGCCACCATAATTACCATTTTGTATATTTCTGGTTCTAAGTAAATTAGCATTGTCTTCCCAACCCCATGCAACCTGAACACCCCATAAATTAGATGCATTGGTGTGACGCATGTTCTGTTGGAACCACCAACTTCCACCTGGACCACCAGTTGAGCTTCCTGATGAAGTATCACCACGAAGAACTGTACTTCCGGCCGGAGCGTGTGAGAAATCGGTATTCCAATTGGAATTGAAACCCATTGTTACGTTATTTGCATAAGTAGAATTCGTAGCAAATGCAGAAGTGATATTCCAATTTCCAGAAGCACCAGTGCCTGTTAATGATGGTGCATATGAATTATAGTTACCAGAATCTAGTATAACATAAGAAGCGCCGCCTCGACTCCATCCGCCAGTTCTTAATTGGTTATCGGTACCAAGTCCAAAATTAATTGCATATAATCCAGGTCTGTGAAAAGACATGGCCGCAGCACCAGCGCCTTGTGATTGAACTTGTGGTCCTAAATGGCCAACATAAGAAACATCTTGGCCAGACACAGTATAACCTAAATCTCCAGCAGTACTAATAAGATTATTAGCACTATCAGCAATTCCGTTAATATTCACACCTGTCAGTCTTTGGAATCCAGTTGCACGATTCAATGCAATAGAAGTTGTACCAATAAAGTGTGATGAATTGCCTAGTATAGTACTTGAAATTGTACCACCAGATAATTTATCTGCATTTAATGATGTTAACCAAGTAGGATTTGCATAACTTCCTGTTGAATACAATCCATTTGTTACTGTACCTGCATTACCGGTTATACTGTGTGAGAATGTCCAACTAGAATTTGCTAAATCGTGTACATATTGTCCAGTTGCGAATGAAGTGTTTGCGGTTGCTTTGTTTATTGTTTGACCAATAACTTGACCAGAAAATGTGCCGCCAGTTTTTGGCATTTTACCAGATTCCAAACCATCAATTGCAGACTGAATAGTACCTGTTGTAAGTGCTCCTGTTGCTGGACCATATACAATGTTATTTGCAAAATATTCATACACTGTATAACCATCAACTTCAACCAATATTTTATCATTAATAACTGGTGCAACAGACATTGTTACTCTAGATGTGCCAGAATTTAAAGTATATTCAGATTCTAATTGTCGAACACCATTAATATACACTCTGACTTGGTTGGCCTGACTGAATGTTGGTGTTGTGAATATTGTTGTTGTACCATCTCCAGTATATGACAATCTATTTGATGTAATTCTAGTACCAGGTTGAGTGCCTGCACCACCTGCACCAGCAGCAGTCCAGTAGAAATTACCTGTACCACCAGTTGCAAGTACGTAACCTGAAGTTCCACTTGCTGTACCTGTAGCAGCTGCAATCAATGTATTGAAAGCTGACGAAGCTGATGTTGAACCAGTACCACCAGATGATGTTGATAAAGGAGTTCCTGTTACTGTCAATCCTGTAAATGATGGACTTGCGGTTGTTTGCAAATCTTGTGATGTACTAATTGCCAATGTGTTTGCAGTAACTGAATGTATTGCAATGCCGTTATTAGATGTTAAGGTTAATGATGCACTTGTTGGTGATATTGAACCTCTTGTTCCTTTAATCTCAGCAGTTGCAGCATTAGCTTTACCGAAAGCCGCATTAGCCTGTGCAAATGCAGGCGCAATTTGTGGAGCAACGTTGTTGGCCGAAGCAAAAGCAGAATTGGCATAAGATGATGCTGAGTTGGCAGCACCAAATGCACTATTGGCATAAATTGAAACGGAGTTTGCATCACGGAATGCACCATTTGCATACAATGATGCGGAATCTGAACGACTTTTTAACCAAGTATTTGCTGCTGTTATATTATCATTTAGTGTTTTTGCAGCAGTCAGTGATGCAGCTTTAGTTCCATCAGTAGTTGATATTGAATCACTAATTTGTTGTTCGGTAATAATTCTGTAGTATGAAGATGATTCAAAACTATCTACATCATTAATATCAAAATAATTTCCTGTTTCATTCCAACGAATAGATGCATTTGATGCAACACCATTTGCTACACCATTAGCTGTTCTGAAAGTGCTAAATTTTGATGTTTGATTTGGTGTTCCTTGACTTATTATAAATTCATTTGAATTAAATACTGTTCTTCCATTAAGTGTGAAATTACCAGCAATACTTAAACCACCTTCACCGACTTGTAGGTTGTGAACTCTCGCTTCAGCACTTCCGGCATCAATTAAATTGGAAATGCGTACATTTGGTGTCCAAACATCAGTATTTGCTCTTATTGTGTTTGCTCTTACTGTGTCGGTTGCCCAAACATTTACTGTGTTAACACGGGTGTTTGCTTGTAATATATCAGTAAATGTGATACCATATACAGACAATGTGCTAGTATTAATAAATGTGTTTGCTTGAAGTTTATCTGTATATGTGGTACCATACACAGATAATGTATCGGTGTTTGCAGATGTATTGGCTTGAAGTTTATCTGTAAATGTGGTACCAGTAACTGAAGCAGTTCTTGTATTTGTTGATACATTAGCCTGAACTACATTGGAATATAATGTCCATACAACAGATGCATTGGATGTATTAGATGATGTATTAGCTTGTAACACATTAGTAAAAGAAGTTCCTGTTACTGATAATGTTGTAGTATTTGCTGATGTATTTGCTTGCAATTGATTCGTGTGTGTGATGCCAGATACAAAAGCTGTTGCAGTTGTTGTAAATGTATTTGCTTGCAATACATCTGTAAATGTGGTACCAGTGACAGAAGCTGTTGTTGTATTGGTTGACACATTAGCTTGCACAACATTAGCATATAGTGTATGCATAACCGATGCATTAGATGTATTGGTTGATGAGTTGGCTTGCACTACATTTGCATATAGTGTGTGCATAACCGATGCATTGGAAGTGTTGGATGATGTATTGGCTTGTAATACATCTGTAAATGTGGTACCAGTAACAGAAGCTGTTGCTGTATTTGTAGATATGTTTGCCTGTACTACATTTGCCCACAAGGTATGTATAACGGATGCATTGGCTGTATTGGTAGATGTGTTTGCTTGTAACACATTTACCCAAGCTGTGCCACTTACACCAACAGATGTTGTAGTAACATGTGTATTGGCCTGAATAGTTGCAGTAAGAATACTTGTGTTTGCTTGCACATCATTAGTAAACACTTTGTTGTTTGCAGAAAGTGTACCTGTCAATACACTGGTATTTGATTGTATTCTGTTGGTATACAGTGTGTTGAAAATTGAAGCATTAGAAGTGTTGACAGAATTGTTTGACTGCAATGTTTCTGTAAATGTTCCACCTACTACAGAAATGCTTCCACCAAATCGTGAATTGTTTGCAACTCTTAGTGCTGTGTCTGATCCTAAAACGTTTAATACATTACCAACATTGGCTGTTCCTGTTGTTGCAAGACTTAGATTTCCATTTGAAAAGTAACCTTGCCCTTCCACATTCAAATTGTTTTGAATGATTGCAGAAGAACCAATACCTTGCACTGAAAATGTCTTTTGAACAATAACATTTCCGTTTGATTGTAATGCTGTCTGTGAATTTTCTGAAAGGAATAATGTTCCAGAATCTTTGACATAATTTTCTTTGGCAAGAATGTTGTTTTCGGTAACCAGATTGTTGGTCGCAACCATCCAATCACCAAATGTATTGGCATAACTTAATGAGGATACTGTATTAGCCATTTTAACCTTTTTCTAATAGTTTTAATAACAAACTTTTTATTTCCGTTATATCTTCCCTGAGCACTTTGACCTCAGACTTAACATTATTTATTTCTTCTTTTTGAGACTCTAGTGCTCGGCGTTTATTTAAATATTCATCCAAACCATTTTTATCTTGGTTTATGATTGCACCACTTCTAGTGTCTCTAACCAATTTTGTACCTTCAACCCTCAAGTATGTCATAATTATGCAATCGAACTATTGATATTTGAAGGTAGTGCAATACATCTCATGTCTGTCAAATAAGGTACAATAGTTGTATCTGTAGTCAACAAAACAATTTTGATTGCAAACTGATTGAATGAGTTATATGTTTGGCCATTTGTTGATGTATAAGAAACATAACCTTGTTCTGTACCTAAACTTCCTGGTGCAAAAGTGTATTCATGCAAATCACCTCTGAATTTAGAATACAATGTATTAGAATTCTTTGTTTTGGTCATTAGGATCCAAGAACCATCAGCAAAAGATTGCGTATCATTTCTATTCAAAATCTTGTAGTACACTTGTATATCTGTTTTTGCGGGACGATATGCAGACAAATAGACATTCAAATCTCCAGAATCAAAACCTGCTTCCAACACAACCTTCTTGGTTATATATCTTGTTGCTGCAGGACCACCATTCTTGGAAGTTTCACCTGTAATGATTGCAGATGCACCTGCCGCAGAACCACCAGAAACATCAATTGAAACAGTTGGTGTTTCTATGTATCCTGAACCTGGTGTTGTTAGGTAAATTGAAGTAATTTTACCAGCTTCAATCACAGGTGATGCATAAGCTTGTACTGCATTTACACCTGTTGGCGCAGAAATGGCAACTGTTGTATTGCCTGTTGCATAACTGCTTCCTTGAGAAACAATAGATATCAAACTATTTGACAATTCACAATTGTTTATGTTGTATTGAACTGTAAATACAGTAGTACCAGCATCAGAAATGACTGGAGAAACTGCATTATCTTGTGATGATAACTGGCCGTACAATGAGAAAGATGTTTCCGAATTGGCAACCAAAACTCTTTGTCGTTGATTATCATCCAAATAAATGTGTTCATACATTGTTGTACCAAATTTACCTGGATTTATTGCAACTTGGCCAGCAGATGTACCACCTTGCAGTGTTGCATCATAGGTATAGTTGATTGAGGTTGATGATGGAACAAAATCGGTTGTTGATATATTAAAAGCATCCACTAATATATTAGAATTTGATGTTGTTGATATCAAATCTGTCATTGTGTTTGCATTTTTATAGAAATCAATTTCAGAATCAACCAAAGTTCTTTGTGGCAACTTTTTAGGTATAACCATTCTGATTGATGGTGTAACAGCAGTGTTAAACACACAACGTTCAATTGTAAACATTAGATTTTGGTTTTGATCTGCTTCCCATGTTTGTGAATTCTGAGAAAGGAATAAACCACCAACATAATGTGCAGCAGATATCTTTGTAATTGAACTTGGATATGGATCAGTCGGAAGATTTTTTACCGTTGACGGTAATGCTTCTTCATTGTTTGATGCGGTCCACAATGTATATTCATTTGACGAAGATTTTACCATAAACGCATACAATACACCAGATTGAATATAAACTGGTGAACTAAATGTGAATTCTGTGTATGCGTTTGTATCCAAGTATTGTGGTGTAGAAGAAACTCTAACTTTAGTTGGATCCAAAGTGGCCACCGCATGATCCAATGTTACTCCGTTTGGATAACCATTCAGTGTACCAACAATTGAAAGTGTTATTGGTGAACCATCATTTGTTGATGTTGGTTTTGATGCAAAGAACACTCTGATTGTTGATATAAAAGCACCATTTGGAAAGTTTGTTGGGTCAATCTGGAAAGTTTGAGCAACAGGATCACCTGTCCAAGGCGGCGGTGGTTCCAAATCTGTAACTATTCTTCTTGATTGTACTTCTGTTGTATTGGTTGTATAAGAAGAATCTTTATACAATGTTTGTCTGAAAGTATCTTTTGCTCCAGATGGTGATGCACCAAAATCAATATTTTGTTTATTGACTTGTAGTCCTTCTGCATAGAAGGTACCTTCTGCATATGTTGATACTGTAGCAGCATTATTGTTAATGCGATTGTCTAAACGGAAGACTTTTTGGCCAGTATGGAAACTGTTTGCTGGTACCGTAAACACACCAAAAAAATCACCACGTTCATTAGTTTCAATTGAACCTGTGTTTGAACCAATGGAATATGTTTCTTTATCTGGCAATCCAACAACTGAAGCTACTGCTATAGGTGTTGCAAGTGTTGCTACTTTTGTTGATCCAACATAATCTGAAATCACAGCTGACTGACCAGCACCTGTACCAGATGTTATATAAATCGTTAAACCATTGTAAAAATCATTTACACTTGATGCTAATGG
>Ga0222713_10001264_pt1 | contig 28777 bp, 20 predicted proteins | sample C33_649DmetaG_FD_165061 | JGI IMG/M metagenome (GOLD analysis project Ga0222713, IMG submission 165061) | Estuarine water microbial communities from San Francisco Bay, California, United States - C33_649D | ecosystem: Environmental > Aquatic > Marine > Unclassified | place: USA: California... | reverse complement strand
CGTAACACTAGTGTTGCCTGCGCCTAATGTATTAGTGACGAATACTGCACCCTGGACGTTTGCTGCGCCTACTACAGTAAGGGCGGCGTCTGGAGAAACCGTATTGATACCGACTCTTCCATTATTCGCAAAAATTAGATTGTTATTTACTGCAAGTCCGTTTTTGACTACAAATAAAGAATTACTGCTGGCCATAACCTGGTTCCCTTTCCCCTAGGTTTTATTATTATACAGCAGTATTTATATTTCTCTTTTGTCTTTCGTATAGATCATAGTCTGTTTTATAGTATTTTTTTATAAAATCTATTTCGTCCAGACTGTATTGCTCGGCAGTCTTTTGTAATAGTGACTTATAAACAGTAGGATTCAGTAAAGAAGGAGAAGTGTTGACTTTTGGTATATCTGGAAAATCTTCTGGATCACTTCCAAACTCCTGTAATAACCACTTTAGTTCGTTCTCAAAGTCGTGAAAATTCAATATCGTAAGATTGGGAACATTGAACCAGAGTTCTTGTTTATCAAAAACGCTAAGATTTGGTACTAGAACGTCAACTTCTAATCCAAACTCAACAGGGTTCCTTTTCGCCTGATCGTAATACTCTATAAAAGTCTTAATGGATAGACCGTCAAAGAAGTCTCTATGCTCCAGACTTCTCTCGTATAGACATATATTCTTTTCAGGATCAGTCAAAGTTATACCTGTTTCCAGTTCAAAAACCTTATTTAAGAAGTTTTTGACGGATACATAGACATGTTTTGGTTGAGAGTTTTTATAGAAAGGATTTCTCTTAGTGTGGTTAAAAGCGGCTATAGCGCGATCAACTGGATCCCTGTAAAAGCAGTAGTATTGATATGTCTTTATTTCTTCCGCACCGATAAACTCTACAACAGACTTTGTTATTTCGTCTGTTGTTCTTGGATCATCTGAAATATATTGATGAGTGTCTGCTATGTAAAGTAAATCTTTACTAATATTCTTAAAGTAAGACACTACAGATTTAGTACCAGTTTTAGGTACTAGATACACTATCTTCTTGTGTTTCTGGGATATTATCATCAACAATACTTTCAGGAACAACTTCTGGCAGAAGTTGAGCAATTTGAATAGAATAAGTTCTTGCTTTTTCTTCTAGAACTTGATTAATGTAATCAACACCAGAATACTCACGATATCTTTCTAGAATATCGTCATCTAGACTTGAGATGAAATTTCTCATATACATATGTGACTTATAAATTCTGTCTCCAAGAACGTGTTCTGGAATTACAGGATTAAAATGCTGCTTAGAAATATACTGGTGTGTATTCAGAAGATGATATGAATGAATTGATCTTGGATGATATAGATGATACCCAGCGGCAAAAGAAGATAAAGTCAATATCTGTTCTTCACCTTCAAAGAAAATATAAGGATCAATACCTACTTCTTTTACCCAAGAAGCAGGGAACATTGTATTGCCAGCGCAGATATGAATAGCGGGAGTTACGTCTTCTGTTTCTGGAATATGCTCTCCATGCGCGGCCAAGATATCACAGTACTTACTGTAATCAAAATATCGCACTCTACAAGTAAGGTTCATTTCTTCTAATTGTTTACGCGGTCCGTCTTCCAGAATTTCAAAGTTCTTACAATTTGCTGTAATAATTGATTTGCCGTCTTTATGCTTTTCGTTTGCTTTCTTCCAGTCGTTGATCAGTTTTCTATCCCAACCTCTATCGAATAGAGTATGAGAATCTATCTGGTATAGAAAATCTTCGTCCCTCATCTGTAATGAATTGATGTGTCTTGCCCAGCCAACCCCCTCTGAATGTTGAGGATCAATTCTCTTATACTTTACATCCTTTCTAGAAACAAAATCTGGATGTAATGATTCTAGACTATCTTCATAAACTGTTTGTTCAAAGATGCCAACAGTAATCTCATGTCTACCAGAAGCATTATCTAGAATACTATCGGCAGTCATTTTCAATAATGGATCTCTGTATGAGACTATGCTGACAAATATTTTCATTTTGGTTTATCCTGATGATTTTCTGTTAACTTCATATTCTTTTTAATCTGAATATATTTTCTATAAAATTGTTTTGTGGAGGAAAAGACAGAATTAAACTTATCATCTTGATAATCATCTGATGGACCATATCCGGCAGTGATACCGTCCTTTAGATTATAAAAAGGAAATACTTGTAATAGAGGATCACCAGCAGCAATAGTAATATTACACTTTCTCTTAACAGAGAAAATAAGATTTGCTGAGGTAAATTTATTATAGTCAACTATTCCAGGATAAACATGAATGTCATCTAAAAATTTAGCATGAAATGGTGGAGCAATAATAAACGCAGAAAGGTTTGTTTTATTAGAAACTATATTCCAAGGACACTCTAAATGAAATACATCAAGAGGAACATTATCTGATGGAGTTACAATTCCCCTTGCTATATTTTTATCCATATGTTTAGGTTTAACAAACACAGTTTCTCTTTTCTGTGATCCCATAGTTACCATACAACCAGATTCATTACCCAAAATATTGATATCGTCCCAAGCAGGAATAATGTAACCATAATTTCTTACGTCTACCATGCCAGGGCATTGAACAAAATCTAGTTTGCCTGTACTTTTAATTTGATCTTGCATAAAGAATACAGGAACATCTTTTGCCCTTTGAACAGGATGCATTTGATATGCTCTCCTGCTTCTGTCAATAAATTCTATATCTTTTTCTTTCTTCTTAAAGAAATTGATCATTTTCTCTTGTCTCTCAATTCATTTGAATAATAACTTAGTCTACTAAATTGAATGTCTACCATCTTTTGAAGATATTTTGCCTCACTGTCATTCATCGCCCGTGTTTTAACTTTTCTAGACACAGAATTTCTCTTTACAGGAATAGCAGTGACAAGAGGCGTTCCCGCTTTAAGTGTTCCATCAAAATTACCTGTGTGCCAGATTGCAGGAAAATTAACCTCTTTAATATACTTGTCCGTATCTACTAAACCACCAAGACAAGTAAAATTTGGATTGAATGCATTGATAGGAGGAATAAACAACGTAGACCAACCTGGTTTTGTTTTTATAATCCAGTGATTGATAAACTTGACAGCATTTGCGCCACCAAAACCCCCAATCTGTCCCTGATGGTGAAATTCTGCTAGATGTAATGCTGGAGGATCATTAACCTTTATGATGCTTCTATCAACGTTTGTCATAACACCTAAGTCGCCTTGAAGTGGAATAATATAACCAAAAGATTGTGCATCAAGTAGTGGCATACACTTCTTGGCTGTAAACGGCCAACCCCCACCTATTCTATCTTTACCTGCATCTTCATAAGTGTCAGGAAGTTTTTTCCACCAGTCTGGAATATGCTTAAACGCAGGAACAGGAGGAGGAATTACTCCAAAATATTTTTCTGGACAATAAAATTCCATAATTTCATTATCAAAAACCTTAATCAAGTTTTTAAAATTCATTTTAAAATTCTCTTTCGCCTTCAACCCAAAACACAATAGTTCTTCTTGTTCCCTTTGTTACAGGCTTTACTCTGTGTGGAAAATGTGACGAGAAGAATACAACATCACCAGCGTTCTGCTTGAATGATACAGCACGATCTGGACTTCCTGTATTCATAACTTCTAATTCACCGCCTTCATACGATTCTGGGTCACTTAGAAATAATACACCAGTAATCTTTCGTTCAAATATATGGTAGGCAGTAAACACATCTGTATGCCAATCATACTGTCCGTTGTTTTTATCTTTATAGACCGTATATTGCATTGGAGCAAGATGATTGATATTCAACATGAAATGATCATAATTTAATTGCGGTATAAAGTTTCCGATTCTTTCAAAAATCCATCCAGCATTCTCGTCTGGAATGAACATAGAAACATCACAACTTCTTACTTCAAGATTTTCTGTGGCGCTGCCCATACCAGAACCAACAGTTCCGGATTCAAACTTCATAATTTTTTCTAGAAAAAGAATCTTTTCGATTTCGTTGCTATTGAACATTTCTGATGCTATAGCAACTTTAGTAAAGTTGCCGGCAATCTTACCAACTCTCATATCAAACTCCTATTTTAACTAAATGATATATTTCTATTATTAAAAAATTCTATATCTTTTTGATGATATTGTTTAATCTTATTTATTTCTTCTTCGATTAAATCTGATACTAATATACCATCAACAGACTTGTTTGAATGTGGTAAAGAATTAGGTGTAACTCCGAATGCTGTTGCTAATTTAATCACTTCATTATCTATATCATGAAAATTAAGCAATGTCAAGTTTTCTTTATCTAACCATTCTATCTGATCACGAAACGATACTAGTGTTTGGTTGTATATCTCTGAATTTGAGGTTTGTCTGATATTTTGTAAAAAGTCTATCCAACCAGACACAGGAACTTTATATGGATTTTCTGATGGTGATTTACCATAAGCAACTTCGGCCTCTTCGGCAGAAATGCTCACATTATTTACCTTTTCGTAAATATGAAGTTCAATATGTTTTTGAACCTTTCTAACATGATTTACAGCAGAGACAAATCTATCTACTGGATTTCTATAGAAAGCATATAAAGAATAACCTTCTTCATCAAACGTTTCGTGTCCGGATGAGAACACACAAACATCCAGTCCACATCCCAAAAAGAAGTTGTAGAGTGATTGTGATCCTGTTTTAGGATTAAAATGTACTGCTATCTTTTTACTGTGTGATACTAACATTCTTCACCTACAACAACAATTAAATCCTCTGAGTAATTATCGTTTGTTATTTGAAGGGTATTTTCTACCTCAATTCGAGTTGACACATTATAAATATTACCATTAACATTAAATGATTTGTGTTTTGGTAAATTCAATGAACGCACAACTTTATTTGTCGGCGTATTCAAAACTATTGTAGTGCTTGGTTCCAGAATACAAAATTTAAAGTTATATGTTTTATTTGTTTTTACATTGACTTTATATATTTCAAATGCTCTCGTTTTTTTACCAATTATAGTATTTATTTTTATGTGATTAGAAATCCATCCTTTATCAACATCAATCCAAACGTTCTTATTATAAGTTGGATCTTTGATGTGAACAATTAAAGAGTTTTTAAATTCTTCATAATCATACACTTCTGATTCGTCGCGTGAGTCAATAAAATCTTTTATCTTTTTAATATCATCTAATTGTTCTTGGGTTGCTGTGTTTCTATCGAAAGAATAAGTTATATCATAAACACCTTTAATCACCACATAACACACATTATTTGTCGCACCAAAATAATCAGAAATAACATTAGAATCTGTAGATCCGTCTTTAAGTATCAAAGTTGGTTTGCCCTCAGAATCCATAGATGCTTTTACACTTTCTAAATTATTATGAATGAAATTCAATCCATGATCGTGATCATCGTTCTTATCGTATTTCTGTCCTTGGACGAAAATTAAAGGATTTGCTTCTATGATCATGGTTTTACTTCGACTGAATTGAGACAGAACCACCGGTACCAACTTGTACTGGATAGGTTGCGCTGTCTGGGAAACTGAAATATACAACTCTTGTTGCTGGTGTATATGAGCCAGGCTGACTTGGTGTATTACTTGCTAGAGCGCCAGGAGCATATACACCTAAAGCACCAGAAACGTTTCCTGCTTGTGCGGCATTATATGTTGCAACAGTTTGTGCATTATAGGTAGCAGGATTATTTGTATTATATGTTGCAACATTTTGTGCATTATAGTTCGCAATATTTTGAGCGTTATATGTTGCGGGATTTTGTGTATTATATGTCGCTGGATTGTTTGCGTTATATGTAGCAGGGTTTTGTGAGTTATAAGATGCTATATTGTTTACGTTATAGTTTGCTGTGTTTACGTTATATGATGCAGGATTCTGTGAGTTATATGATGCTATGTTTTGTGCATTATATGATACTACGTTTTGTGCATTATACGATACTACGTTTCTTACGTTATATGATGCTACGTTATTAGCATTATATGATGCAGGATTCTGTGAGTTATATGATGCAGGATTCTGTGAGTTATAAGATGCTACGTTTTGTGGATTGAATCCAGAAACGTTTTGCGGATTGAACCCTACAACACCATAGTTTGGATTGTTACCAAATCCTGAGCAAGAGTTATAATTTGTTTCAAAATATTGAAATCCATAATTTACTTGATAATATGAAGGACAATTGGGCGCTGTGGCAGATGAGGCATAATAACTTGTATTGTATCCACCATAAAAACTAAAATTTGTTTGATATACTTCAAAATGATAATTGTATCCGTTGTATGGATTGAATCCTACAACACCATAGTTGGGATTGCTTGAGTTATAGTTCGCATTACTTGCATTATAAGATGCAGGATTCTGTGAGTTATATGATGCTACGTTTTGTGCATTATAAGATGCAACGTTCTGTGCGTTGTATGTTGCAGGATTTCCTGCGTTGTATGTTGCTGGGTTGTTTGCGTTGTATGTGGCAGGATTCTGTGAGTTATATGATGCTACGTTTTGTGAGTTATATGTTGCTACGTTTTGTGCGTTATAGTTAGCAATGTTCTTAGCATTATATGTTGCTGCTGTCTGTGCGTTATATGATGCAGGGTTCTGAGCATTATAAGATGCAGGATTCTGTGAGTTATATGATGCTATATTGTTTACGTTATAGTTTGCTGTGTTTACGTTATATGATGCAGGATTCTGTGTATTATATGTGGCAACGTTATTTGTGTTATATGTTGCGGCATTACCTACAACGTTTTGTCCACCAGTAGCAGTAACTAGAATATCATACTTACCATAAGGTACGTTATAGTTTCCTGGTGCGTTGAAGTTTTGTGTGCCAACTCCAGTCGCTCTCCATGTTTTTTCTAATTCAAAGTTTTTTGCTTTATTACTCATTTAATTACACCATAATTTACGAAGCATTTTTAACGGCGAGAGAAACTATCCAAGTTGTACCAGCATCATACGTCATTACTGACCAAACGTCAACCGCATTTGCTGTTGTTGTTGCAGGAGGAGAAGTGCCACCAGAATACTTAGATCCTGCTGGCCAAGTGATTGTTCTGCCTCCTGTAGCGTCTTGTTTTGCGATAATTGTAAATGAGAACGCACGACCAGAAGGAGCATTTGAGAATGTATATGTTATATTACCTGTGAGGGTATTATAGAACATATTACTTGTTGACAAGTCTAGAGTTGTGGCGCCTGTTGTTGTGGCATTGTTACTGAGAAATTCAGATGATGCTTTAATAATAGGAGCAATCAAATGATTGTTACCTAGATTTGTATTTGCGCCAAAAACTAATCCTGTTGAGTTAATAGTATGTGTTGATCCTACTGTAAACGAAGCAGCATTAATAGTTCCAGTATGATAAGCGCCTGTTGTGTTAGCAATGAATGAAGAACCTACAGTATGTGAAGCAGCATTAACTGTGCCGGTATGATAAGCGCCTGTTGTGTTAGCAATGAATGAAGAACCTACAGTATGTGAAGCAGCATTAACTGTGCCGGTAGATTTGTCAAATGTAAACGATGAGACAGCATTTGCTACACCAGAATCATTGAATACAACTTGAGTGTTTGATCCAGCAACAGGTCCTTGTGAGCCTGTGTAACCAATATCACCCTTAGAGCCTGTATATCCTAGCGATCCTGTGTAACCAATATTACCCTGATCGCCCTTAGAGCCAGTATATCCTAGTGATCCAGTGTAACCTACTGACCCATCGTAACCTGTGTTACCTTTGGATCCAGTGTAACCAATATCGCCTTTTGATCCTGTATAACCTACTGAACCATCATAGCCTGTATCACCTTTGGATCCAGTGTAACCTATATCACCTTTAGATCCAGTATAACCGAATGAACCATCGTAACCAGTATCACCTTTAGATCCTGTATAACCTATGTCACCTTTTGATCCGGTGTAACCTACTGACCCATCGTAACCTGTGTTACCTTTGGATCCAGTGTAACCAATATCGCCTTTAGATCCGCTGTAACCGAATGAACCATCATAGCCTGTATCACCTTTGGAACCAGTGTACCCGATATCACCTTTAGACCCTGTATAGCCAAATGATCCGTCATAGCCTGTGTCGCCTTTTGATCCTGTGTATCCGATATCGCCCTTTGATCCAGTATAGCCAAATGATCCGTCATAACCAGTATCACCTTTGGATCCAGTATAACCTATCGACCCATTGTAACCAGTATCGCCTTTGGATCCTGTGTAACCGATATCACCTTTAGAACCAGTATAACCTAGTGAACCCGTATAACCGATATCTCCTTTGGATCCTGTGTAGCCTATCGAACCATTGTAACCAGTATCGCCCTTAGAACCGGTGTAACCAGTAATACCTTGTGATCCCGTGTAACCGACAATACCACTAGTTATTGCTAGAATTATTTTTGTATTGTTGGAAAAACCACTTCCCGCGCCTGCTCCAGCAGAATCAATCAATGTAACGGGAAAGTCCCACCAAGCATCGGCGCCAGAAGTTTGTCTTGTTCCATCTGCTGTCAATTGCCAAACTTGATAGTCGCCGCTATCAGATATATCTTGAATTGTTATTTGTTGTGTTTCTTTTAACAAATCTAAGAAAACATCAATGTCAATATTCAATTGATCCAAATGACTTACTGATATTGTGTTGGCGCTTGTTTGTGTAGCATTATTCCAAGAAATATTTCCGTTACCAGGATATCCTGATGTTGATGTTGTTGTATTATATTCATAAATTGTTGATGATACACCAGCAATGCCTTGTGAACCATTGTAACCAGTGTCGCCTTTAGAACCAGTGTAACCGATATCACCCTTTGAACCTGTGTAGCCTATATCGCCTTTAGATCCCGTATATCCGAATGAACCATCATAGCCTGTATTACCTTTTGATCCATCGTAGCCTGTATCGCCCTTTGATCCAGTATAGCCAAATGATCCTGTATAGCCTGTATCACCTTTTGATCCATCGTAGCCTGTATCGCCCTTTGATCCAGTATAGCCAAATGATCCTGTATAGCCTGAGACACCAAATGATCCATCGTAACCTGTATCGCCTTTGGATCCAGTGTATCCTTTAGAGCCAGTGTATCCGAATGATCCATCGTAGCCAGTATCACCCTTAGAGCCTGTGTATCCAATGTCTCCTTGTGACCCATCATAACCAGTATCACCTTTAGACCCTGTGTAACCAATATTACCTTTGGATCCGGTGTAGCCGAAAGAACCATCGTAACCAGTATCACCTTTAGAGCCTGTGTATCCTGTATCACCTTTGGATCCTGTATAACCTACTGAACCACCGTAACCAGTATCACCTTTAGAACCTGTGTATCCTGTATCGCCCTTGGATCCGGTGTAGCCGAAAGAACCATCGTAACCAGTATCACCTTTAGACCCTGTGTATCCTGTATCGCCCTTGGATCCAGTATAACCTATTGATCCTGTATATCCAAAAGAACCATCGTAACCAGTATTACCCTTAGAGCCTGTGTATCCAATGTCTCCTTGTGAGCCTGTGTATCCAGTGTTGCCTTTAGAGCCATCATATCCCGTATCGCCTTGTGAGCCTGTGTATCCAATGTCTCCTTGTGAGCCTGTGTATCCAGTGTTGCCTTTAGACCCTGTGTAACCAATATCACCTTTAGATCCAGTATAACCGATATCACCTTGTGAACCTGTGTAACCCGTCTCTCCTTCTGCCGCTATGAGTGTCCAAAAAGCGTTTTCTGCTGGGGTGTCACCAACATTCCCGCCATTGGAGTTAATACGATACCAAGTTTGTCCTTCATATGTCGCTATATCGCCGACCGCATATGAACTACCGCCGCTGTAAGCACCAGTAAAATTCCATAGAGCGTCTGCTCCTACTGATCCTGTATAACCGATATCGCCCTTTGATCCTGTGTATCCAATTTCGCCCTGTGAGCCTGTGTATCCAGCGTCTCCTTTGGAACCACCGTAACCAGTATCACCTTTAGAACCTGTGTATCCTGTATCGCCCTTGGATCCTGTGTAACCAATAACGCCTTGAGTACCTTGAGAACCAGTATAGCCTAGCGATCCTGTATAGCCAGTATCGCCCTTGGATCCGGTGTATCCAGCGTCTCCTTTGGAACCATCATATCCTGTATCACCTTGTGAACCAGTATAACCAATGTCTCCTTGTGAGCCACTGTAACCGATACCACCTTGTGATCCTGTATAGCCAGCGTTTCCTTTGGAACCTGTGTAACCAGTGTCACCAATATCACCAGTTCTAGCAAATGTTATTGTTGAAAGAGTGGTGTCATCTAATGAAGTTCTGCCCGACAACCAAGAAACAGGAACTAGAAAATAATTTCCAGTTTCATAGTGTGCGCCAACAATAGAGAACGTAGCAACACCAGCAGCAGTATTTCCTGAAATGCTAAGTGTAAAGTGTCCTTTAATAGCAGAAGTAGAATCGTCAATTGTCGTTAAGAAATTGTAGACGTTTGCTGATTCTGCATCAGAGAAATTGATGTATAATGTGTTTGCTGTTGAAAAATTTGTATTGTTAAATGCTAGATGTCCAGCAGTAGGATCCGTGTTTGCTGTTTCATCACTATAGTAATACTCAAAACCAGCACCACCGAAAGCACCAGTATCACCTTTTGATCCTGTGTAGCCTAGAGAACCAATAGAACCATCATAACCAGTATTACCTTTGGATCCAGTATAACCTATATCTCCTTTTGAACCTGTATAACCTATCTCGCCTTGAGAGCCAGTGTAACCAATTACACCTTGAGAACCGCCGTAGCCTAGTGAACCAGTGTAACCAGTTGCACCAAATGAGCCATCGTAACCTCTTGAGCCTGTGTAACCAGTAGCGCCAAATGAACCGTCGTAGCCTGTGTTACCCTTAGAACCAGTGTAGCCAATTACACCTTGAGAACCGCCGTAGCCTAGTGAACCAGTGTAACCAATTACACCTTGAGAACCGCCGTAGCCTGTGTCACCCTTAGAACCAGTGTAGCCAATTACACCTTGAGAACCGCCGTAGCCTAGTGAACCAGTGTAACCAGTTGCACCAAATGAGCCATCGTAACCTCTTGAGCCTGTGTAACCAATGTCACCTTTATCACCAGTTCTATTGAATATCGAAAGAACTTCTAGGTCATCTAAAAATGAAGTTTCGCCGTTTAGCCAAGCAACAGGAACATGGAAATGATCTACGTCTGCTGTATGTGAACCTGTAATTGAGAAGTATGCATACGATAAATTGTTTGCGTTGTCTTGAAGTTTAAATGATCCTTTGATAGCAGATGTAGAATCATCAATTGTTTCTAGATAATTGTAGTTGTTTGCGCCATTTTTATCTGCATACGCAATATACATTATATTTGCACTTGAAAGATTAGCACTATTGAATTTTAAAGCACCATTAGCAACACTACTATCTGTAGTGTTGGCATCATAATTGTATAAAAATATTGCTCCACCAAATTCGCCTTGTGGTCCTTGTGAGCCAGTATAACCGAATGAGCCATTGTAGCCTGTGTCACCTTTAGAACCAGTGTAGCCTAGTGAACCAGTGTAGCCTAGTGAACCAGTGTAGCCAGTTGCACCAAATGATCCATCGTAACCTCTTGAGCCTGTGTAACCAGTAGCGCCAAATGAGCCATCGTAACCTCTTGAGCCAGTATAACCAGTAGAGCCGTTATAGCCTACGCCAATAGAACCAGTGTAACCGACTGAACCAGTATAGCCAACAGAACCGCCATAGCCAAATGAGCCTGTGTAGCCGATGCTGCCAGTATAGCCAGTGGAACCTTGTGAACCAACAGAACCGCCATAGCCTAGAGAACCAGTATAGCCTACTGATCCGTTGTAACCAGTAGAGCCAGTATAGCCTACTGATCCGTTGTAACCAGTAGAGCCACTGTAACCCGTGACGGTGCTCCAATAAGTTGATGTTCCGTTACTTGTTAGTGCTTGTCCAGCAGTGCCGACTGAGCCATTTGCAGAGATTGCTTTGACAGTAAGAGTGTTTGAAACTTTGACATTTGTGTTGTTTGCGCCAATAGCAAAGATTGCCGTACCATTAGAAGAATAAAGAATACCGTCAGTTAAGTTAAGACCTAACTCTCCTGTATCAATATTGTCTGTTGTTGGAACTTTTCCGGAAACAGAAGTTCTACGAATATAGATATTCGTGTTTGCTGACATATGGCAATCCTTTATTAGATATATATCTATTGGCAAAACAACATAAATATTGACAGTTATATAACTGTATGTTATTATTTATAAAAAGACGAACTAGTGGTTTGAGAAAAAATGGAGTTTTAATGAAAATAACTTTTATTGATTGTCTCGGTTTACCTTATGATGGTTCTACTCTTTCCAAAAGAGGGCTTGGCGGTTCTGAATCCGCTGTAATCTATATCTCTAGAGAACTTGCTAAGATCGGATTTGATGTTACCGTCTATAACGATTGTGACGGAGAAAAAGATTGTTCGCCTGGTATCTACGACAATGTAAGATATCGTCCGATCAGAGAAATTGCTAATGAAAACAATTTTGGTATAGTAATTTCATCACGCTCGGTAGCACCTTTTACCCCGTCACATATCAATAAAACCTTTAAGAGTTTTGTTACCTTACCGAACTTCGATCATATCGTTCCTAACTCTGTTCATAGAGTCTTGTGGCTACATGATACATTTTGCGACGGCGACGATTTGATGGAGGACCTGATCATCCAGAAACGCCTCAATGAAGTATTCGTTCTGTCTGACTTCCATCTAGATTATGTCACGAATTGTCATCATGGTAGAAAGAGGATGTTTGAGGTACTTAAAAAGTACATGTTCCTTACCAGAAACGGTATAGGTAGATATGTAGATTTTGTTGATGTAAGAAAAAAGGATCCAAATCTATTTGTCTATAACTCCTCTGTTACTAAGGGAATGATGCCTCTAATTGACAAGGTTTGGCCAAGAGTACAAGAGGCGATCCCTGAAGCCCGGCTGAAGATCATCGGCGGATACTATAAGTTCAAAGATCAGGATGGACCTGACGCTCAACAGAAGCGATACTATGAACTTATTGAGTACAGCAAAAGTATGGGACTCAATATTGAATTTACTGGTATCATTAAGCAAGATCAAGTCGCTGCTATTATGGCAGAATCGTCGTACATGATTTATCCAGCAGCATATCCAGAGACTTACGGTATCTCTTGTATAGAAGCATTAGCACATAACACTCCATTGATTACCTGTGATTTTGGTGCGCTAGAAGAAACAGCGATTGATTCTGCCTGCTACAAGATTCCATATCCTATCGAACCAAACAGTTTATTTCCTCATATCAATAATGAATATCAAGTAAATGCTTTCGTTGATATGGCAATTCGCGCACACAAAGACAAATATCTTCATCAACAAAAAATGTATGCTTGCAATCAACTAAAAGATATCGTCGGTTGGGATTCTGTAGCACTTCAATGGAAACAACATCTATTCTACAAACTAGGAGAATATCTACCTGTTGACGAATATCATAAAGTTTCTAGAATCAATCACAAAGTCAGAAAGGCTTTTGGTCGTAGATTCATGAATCCAGAGGAACTTCAAGACCCCAGAACAGAAGAAAAACAGATCACAGTTATAACTCCTGTGTATAATTCTGAAAAATATATTCAGAAATGTATTTTTTCTGTTGCATCTCAGGATTATTTGATGTATAATATGGTTGTTGTGAATGATAATAGTACAGATAGAACTCTTGAAGTTATCAAAGAAACTCTAGAACAGTTACCCGAAAAGATCAGAAAAAAGTTCACTGTTGTAAACAACACGGAAAATATGGGTGCTGTCTACAATCAAATTACCAATATTAGAAAGTATAACGATGACAGAATCATCATGCTATTGGATGGTGATGACTCTCTTGTAAATGATCCAAACATTTTCCACAAGTACAATAATTTATATCATGATGGTGCTGAATTTACTTATGGTTCATGTTGGTCAATGATTGACAATATTCCTTTGATTGCTCAAGAATATCCACCATTTATTAAAGAAATGAGACTGTATAAAGATTACAAGTTTAATTGGAACATGCCTTATACTCATCTAAGAACATTCTCTAGAAGACTCTTAGATAACATTCCTGATTATGAATTTAAGAGTTTAACAGGATCGTGGTATAAAGCAGGTGGAGATAATGCTGTGTTCTATTCTATTCTACTCAAAGCAGATCCATCAAAGGTTGTTTGTGTGCCAGAAGTCGTATATAATTATAACGACATGAATCCTCTGAATGACTTTAAGGTTAACTCAAACGAACAAACAAAAAACTCTAAAGAAATTTGTGGTGAAACCAAGACTATTGATATGGAGATATAATGAAAAGCATTTTAATAGCAATTCCTACTGCTAACGATATTCAGCCCGATACATTCAAGTCAATCTACGATCAGATTGTACCTGATGGATATAGAACTCAATTTCAATACTTCTATGGTTATCGTGTAGATCAAGTTCGCAATCTAATTGCAGACTGGACAGTTAAAGGTTTTGATTACCTGTTTGCTGTCGATCACGATATGACTTTTCCACCAGATACACTAGCAAGACTTTTAGCAGCAGACAAGCCGGCAATCTCTGCGGTATATCGTCAACGAAATGAAAATCAAGTATTAGAAGTACATGATTTCTCTTTCAGAAATATTCCTTGGGAAAATCTAAAAGGTAAGGGTGTAGTAGAAGTTGGATCGTTTGGTTTCGGTTGCGTTCTAATTAAGAAGCAAGTTTTTGTTGATATTGGATATCCACAATTCTATTATCATCATGCTCTAGATCACAAAGACACCTTTAGCGAAGATTTAGACTTCTGTAGAAAAGCAAGAGATAAGGGACATTCTCTCTGGGTCGATACATCTATAACATGTGGACATATCGGTAAAAGGACATTTACAGTATCATGACATACACATTTGAAACATACTCAAAAGATTATGCAAGAAAAGAATTTGCTTTGCACGGAGAAGATTGGATTCTTCAACATCTGCAAGGTAAACTAAACACCATTCTAGATGTTGGTTCTAATATTGGGGAATGGACTCGCATGGCAAGAGAGTTCCATCCTGATGCCGAGATTCATACATTTGAAGTTGTATATGAAACTTATAAGAAACTTCTTAATAACATTCCATTAGACTCTAAGATCATTCCTAATGGATTTGGTCTTTCGGATTCATGTGGAACATTACGAATGAAATGGCGGAAAGATCATGACGCTGTAAGCACACATCTCGCTAAACTAGCAGTAGAGAACTTTGAGTGGCGCGAAGGTATTATCTTCACAGGTGATCAATACATCAAGAGCAGATCACTTGGTTATGTTGATTTTCTAAAGATAGATGTTGAGGGCGCTGAAGGTATGGTTCTAGACGGCTTTATTGATTCACTGACAGAAAAAAAGATAGGTATTATTCAGTTTGAATATGGTCTTGCTGCTATTCTAAGCAGATTTCTTTTAGTGGATGCATACGAACTATTAACACCACTAGGATATAATCTTGGTAGATTACATTCTGGTCGAGTTGAATTTAAAGGATATAGTTTATTAGATGAGACTTTTAGTATGAACACCAACAGTCAAGACTATGTTGCTGTACATCAATCTAAGATGCATCTATTCTCTTAGAACTCGCCGCCGTCAATCTCTGTGATGTTGAGATTGTTTGGTGACTGTAGAACGTATGTAGTATTTGCCGAATAATATACTAAAGTATTACCATTATTTTTTTCTGCTTCGTCTACATTACTCAAAGCACCCACAGTGCCTCGAACCGCAAATGAATTTGCGTTAACAAATGTTACTTTAATACTTGATAAGTTGCTTATTGGCATTAGTCTAAAGTGGTTACCTCCGGTGTTACTGTAAGTATTCCTTCAATGATTCTAGTTATTGTACCGTCACTTTCTTTAAGTGCAATGATATCATATACATATCTACCATAATCTAGAGTTGCCGTGGTATTAGCACTCAAATTAAGATTTACTATTCCTTGGGAGGGTGTAGGCACATCTATAACAAAACTGACAGAATTTGATGATGTATACCACTTCTTAAACTTAGCGTAAATATCATAACCAGTAAGATCAATAGGAAAATCGTTATCGTCCGTAATTACCAATTGCGTATTAAACGTTGTGGCTTGATCTACAATAATATTTGCTTTTGCGGCCATTGTTAATACCTATTATTATATATTTATACTTTTAATGACGTTCTTTGGAAACTTACATCCGAAACTGCTGGAGTAGGAGTAACTAATAAATTAACATTACCAGATGCTACATTCACAGAGAATACGCCTTGAATACCATTTGTGCTTAATGTAGCATATTCAGTAGAATATACGTTTGTTCCACCGTCATGTAAAACCATAATTTCTGTTGACTGATATCCTACGGCTGTGTTTACCTGAAGAAAATATTTTGTTGCCCTGCTGTTTGTAAGACCAAAGGAATCTACAATCTGATTGGCACTTGAATTGCAAGAAACTAAACCAGATACAGTCAAAGTAACATTCTGTTGTAAAACATTGCTGCTAATGTTTAATGTGTTTGCAGTTCCAACATTACCACCACGAATATTAGAAACAACAACAAGCGTGTTTGCTGCAAAAATGCCATTCACATAAGCATTGCCGGTAGTGATACCTGCCGTGCCGTTTGCTGTTACGACTTCTGTAGATAACTTATGGGCTATCTCATCTGTCTTATCTATCCAGTCTTTAAACGTATCTGTAGTGATATTTACGTTTGCAGTATTAATTGCCATTTTTGGTCACCAAAATATTTAACATTTGTTTGATATCTTCTATTGACTTTTCTAAGATGTCAACCTTCTTTGCAAGATTATGTTGTTGTGCGCGTCTTGATCTTTCATTCATAAAAGTATTATATTCAGAGTCGTTGTTATTTATTACTGCGCCGCTTCTCAAGTCTCGAATAAGACCTGGTACTGATGTGCTTATATATTTTTTATCTGTCTGTAACCCGGGTCGCATTATGCGCTAACTCCTAATGCACGAATATTGTTAATTCTTGGTGAAACATTGACATTATCAGAAAGAATATCAATTTTGAATTGCATAGTATCAAATGTATCATATTCATTTAGATCAGATCCATAATATCTTACAATATTACCGTTCTGTTGATTGATAAACGCCCCTTGAGGATATTTAAGTACATCAATTTTAAATCCAGAACCAGAAAGACTGTTATTTGCAATCGGGACATTAATATCTAAAGATGTTGCGCTATTAACAATTGATACAAGAGCAATTTGAAACTGTTCTGGGAAAATTGGTGAATATACTTTGATAACATCGCCAGCAGTTAAATCTGTAGAGAAGTTTGTTCCACTACCGACAATTGTAGTATCATTAAAGGTTGTAGTCACAGTACCAGTGAGTGTGGTGTCAATCTGAGGAGAAGATGGAATACCAAAAGCGTATTCTAGATAGTTCTTTGTGGCTGTGCTACTGACTACCGCATTGCTGCTATATAGAGGAACCATTCTTGTCCAATCTTTATCGTCAAATGCTTCTGGATCTTTTGTATTATGAATCTTGATGTAAGGAACAAGATCAGTGCCTGCAGGCTTATATGCTGTGAGATATAATAGAGCATCTTCGGCTGACTTGCCTTGATCAAATGTAATTTTAGTCGTAATGTGTTTAGAAATACAATTGCCATATCTTGTATTTTCATCAGTAACATCATTATTAATGTTGTTCTTACCGACGAACATATCAAGTTTTTCGCCATATAGATATGGACTGTTAAAGACTACGCTATATGAATTATTGGCTTCGCCCTTTTCTGTTAATTCAACTTTTAATACGGCAGATTTTTTTCTATCACCATAAAGATAAGTTGGATTAGAAACTTCATTTGATCTAGACATTACTAGAGCATTATATGTGTCAATCAATTCTAATTTATTGTTGTTGATTTCTTTGAAATTGCTTGTATTTACTTTATATGATCCACCGTCTAATGCGGCAAAAACATATGATAGAATAGCACTACCGTCTGATGGTACAGTAACACCAATTTCTGGTTTAAACTGAGCAGCAGCAATGTTATCAACACTAACGATAGTTGCTGTTGCGCCAGAGATTTCGCCAGCAATTGTGGCAGCACTATCAAACTTTAATGAACTATTTGCAAATGAATCCACTAGATATACTGTGTTTGCTGGTTGATTTGCTGAATACGCTTTAGCAACAGGTGCTACAAAGAAGTTTGCGGCCGCATTTGTATATGAGAAAGGTTCTGTTACAGTTAATGATGTAGCATTAGTAATAGAATTTACTTGACGGACAGAATATGTGCTGCTATTAGCAAACAATACTACATGACCACTAACAGCAACCGCCGTAGAAAAGTTTGTACCATTTCCAGTTAAAGTAGTTCCACCTAAAGTAAAACTTACAGTGCCTGTAGCGTTTGCTTCTACTTGAAATACTTTTTCGCCGCCTGTAAACTTTGCCGTTTGATTTGATACAGTTAAAAACTCAAAGTCTTTATTTGTAAGATAATAAGTTTCTGTATTTGCAGTAAATTTAGCAACTTTAAGTCTGAACTTTAATTGTGTTGAAGCACGAGGAGTTACTGTACCTGCTGTAACATAATCGAATAATTGTCCTTGTGATTCATTTGAGAATCCAGAAAATCCGTTATTAGTTCCTACTAAAGCATCGCCGGTTTTTGCTGTCCACACATCGTAATCAGGATCTTCAAACTTTACTTGAATAGAATATGAAGTATTTGTTTTAACTATAATAGGTTGAGAAAACGTAAATGTTGTTGCTGTAACAGCACCGGTACTTGTTGCAATATTACCATAAGATTCTCTTGTTACAGAGTTCTTATATTCTGCCATACTATTTGGTGCACCGCTGAATGTTGTATCCAAAATTGATACGATAACACCAGGATTTGTTATGCCAGAAGAATTATTTGTTGCGTTTGGTTTCTTTTTAAAAAATAAGTCAACGCCAGACACGAAAGCACTATCTGCTCCATGAAAAGCGTTTTTATCCAAATAAAAAGTTTGAGAAATAATATACATTTAAAACTTTCTCCTAAGCATATCTATAGTCTTAATAAAGTTGTACTAAATTGCCATATTGATCATACCAACCAGCATTTTCGCCTGGTGGGAACAATAACGTCAAGGTTTGTTCAGTCTGAACCGAAGTTTCTTCAACAGGTTCTGTTGTTGTTACTGTTGGTTGAGATGATACTTGATAATCTGAACCTTTCACTATTCTTATGGTTTTTGATGCTTGTGAGTTTGGCGCAGTAAGTGTGCAAACTTTATCACCAGCAAGATTATTTAGTAGACTTTGTGCATAAGAATAATCAGTGGTTTGTTCTGGTGTACCGGCATCATAATAGAATGTGAAACTTATTTGTCCACTTGCATCAGTCACAAGAGCGTCACCTTGATTTTTACCAAAAGGTTGGCATCTTGAAGATAAGTCAGCACCATCAAAATAGAAAGTGTGTTCTGTTAATGGTTTCAATCCAGTTGCAGTAAATGTGAAAGACTGAGAAGCAGAGAAATAGTAATTTGTTTCTTGCTGAGTTCCCTCTAGATAATAACCATTATATCCGCCGTAATATCCATAATAATCTGTTGTTGTTACAAAATAATCTGCGGCTCCACCCTGGAATGAATATCCATAATCGTAGTTATTGTATCCATAATATGCGTAAGTATAATATGTTAGTGTAGAAGATGTAGTCTCTAGAGTAAAGGTATCGGGATTACTTGTTAGAATACCCACGAAAGGAACCGGCGTTGGAGGATCAATTGGTTTTCCACAATCCGGACTATTTTGTGTAACTACTTCATATTCTCCGCCACTGCCATTAGCATATACATCATGCTTATCATAAATTGAACCGCAATATGTGCGAAGATATGTTCCATAAGGAGGATATGTTGTTCCGCCGCCGCAAGTAGGACTATTTGCTTCATGTAATTCATCATAACTTCCACCATTACCATCAGCGAGAGTGTAATATAAATCATTGCCTAAACAATATTGTGTAATATAAGTTCCACGAGCAGGATATGTTATGACTGGCCCGCTTGTGGCAACAAGTTGACTTGTTATAGTGTACTGATCGTATGGTAAACTTAGTAGTTTGCCTGTAGCATTTTCAGTATTGGCAAATTTAAATTCAAAGTTACAGAAATATTGTTTTGCTACAACTTCATTATTGATAATTGATGCGTTGTATTCTGGATTTAATATGTCAGAATAGGATGACGTTTTGAAATCGTCAGCAAAGAATCCATATTTAAATCTATTAATACCAGGATCAAGAGAAGAAGGAATAGTTAAATCTTTTATTTGTGTTTCTAGTTGTGTTAGAGCAGCCTGCTTTTCGAGCATAGCAATTCTCTTTTCAAGAGTTTGAATATCCTGCATTGAATAACGTCTTGCCTGATAATTTTTAATATTATCAGAATTTAGTAGAGGTATAGCAATTTCGTGGTTAGCATCTCTTTGAACAGAGAACTTTTCGTTGGCAATACCCTTATCTAGAATTGTAACAAGATTTGTAGATTTCTGCTGAGGAATATTTGGATAAGGTGGAATATACAGTAGATTAATAGTCATTGTATCTGCTGGTTGTGCAGGAGCATTTAGAGTGTCAGCGTTACTTGGTTTACCCTTAACGTCATAAATTCTACCAGTCTTATCAATTACAATTCTGTCAACGCGACCTAGATAGTGTGATAGATCAGAAATAAATCTGCTATCAGGAACTGGAAATCCAACTTCGGCAAGAGTGTTGCTCGCGCCGAATCTATTGTTTGCGTCTAGGGCGGCAGGATTTGTTGTAGAGATATTCACGTTTGCTGCTGTTGTATTTGCTGTAGCAACAACTCTTGGTCTAAAGTCTACGCTGTCAATGAGATCAATGTATTTTCCTGACGTTGTGTAAAGTTCAGGAATTTCATTTGTATTGATATCGCCGCCTGTTTTTGTTGAGTTCAATTGTGAATATGTTTTTGTATCATCAATAGAATATGAATCAATTGTAAAGAAGCCTGAAGTTGAATTGGTAAAGTGATCAAACACTACAATTAGACCTTCGTTATTCGCTAATGCTAGGTTTGATCTTGGCTTCTTATAAAGATATCCATAATCATAGTAATCTAGATTTTGATTGTGATCAATATAGAAGTCGTTTGTAACATCAATAAATGTTGAGTTTGTATAAGTTGAAGTATTAGCGGCGAGAATGGCTGTATTAACTGCCTTTCTTACTGATTTCAATCTAAAGATATCAGGTACACCCAAGCACCATGGACCAACAGTGTTATTACCACTAGCGTTATTAGCAATATTAATTTTTACTGTAGTATCTCTGTTAGAAGTCTTTACTGATGGTGTAGCATTAACAACAAGAATATTTGTTGAAATAGCATATTCAACATTTGCACTTAATGTTTCATTTAAATCAATTGTCAATAATTGACCAGAAGAATCAATATTAGCAGAAACACCATGGGAAGATAGAGAAACGTATGCGTCTTCTGGGAAATATTTTACGATTTTTGTAGAAGCATTTGCTACTGTAGTGTTTGAATTTACTATGATTAAAGTATTATTAACAACAGAATCTACTCTACGAATTTGTTGTGTGATGGTATTGCTAAAGATTTTTACATAATCGCCAGCAACAAGATCAGAAACAAATGTTGTTGATGAACCAATAATCCAGTTATTGCCAGAAGCAGCAACGGCAACAGTCCCGGTAAGATTAGCCGCGGCCTGAGCGTTTGCGGTAAATGTTAAATCGAAATCTAAAAGTTGTGATCCAGAAAGAGCGGCATTTGCTGTGTATTGGAAATATTCATCGCCAGAAAGAGAAACTTCAATAGTACCAGAAGTATTTCCAGTCTTTATCGTTCTATATGAATAAGCAATATTTGCTGTTGTGTGTGTTGCTTTTGAACCAATATCAAAGATCATTGCTGATCCAGAAGTATTAGCAACAGAGGCGATATACTCATTAGTTGCAGGATCTACGCTAAGAACAGTATCAGCAATACCAGTATAAGTTGCGTTTGTATAACGAATAGATTTTACGCTTCTGAAATTGTAACCAGTGTACATGTTGATATCATATAGATACATACGATATACTGCTGATGGAGTACCAGGAACACCGTAATCTAGAACTAATGATCTAATTCTTGCTGTACCAATTGCTGTACCAACGGCAGTTAGATCGTTTGTTGTAAAGTCGGCTGTTGTAGTTAGATACTCTTTCGCTGTATCATATAGTGTAACTAGATCACCTAGAGTAAAGTCAAATGTTCCGCCTAGTTCATCAACAAGAACATAGTTGCCATAAGCAAGATTGATTGTTGCTGAATTGACTGTAGTATCATCAATACCTTGATCAATTACAAGAGAATAATTTTTGGTGGTCTTTACTTTATAGCCAGAAACATAACCTTCGCCAGGATCAATCGTAACTCTGAAAGATCCGCTTTCGTCTATAGTGTTTGCAGCAGTTTTGGTTGTAAGCATAAAGTTATCAAGAACATAGTCACCAGCAGAATCATAAGTTCTCTGAGCCATCTTGTCGCCAATTTTACTATATTGTGTTTCTTGATTCTGTAGATATGGCTGACCAAGAGAGAATTGTGTGATTGTAAAGAAGTCTGTATTGCCTAAAGCGTCAGCAGCAGAGATAACAGTAAGTTCTGGTGTGAGTTTTAGACGATCAGCACCAGGAGCCTGATAGTTTAGAGAACCACTGGCATTATCTAATAAAGTGTTATCAATATTGCTATTAATAATTTCTTCTGAGGTGCTGAAACCAACAGCGATTTCATCTGGCTTATTTGTATACTTTGATACAATGGTTGTCTGAGGATTTACAAATAAGAAATAACCCTTCTGATAGATCACACCTTCAGAAACGCCAAAAGCAAAACCAGAACCAGTTGGAGGTGTTGCACCAGATAGAGTGTTATTTGCTACTGTTAATGTTGTTAGATAGTTCTGCGCCGTTAGATTGATCGCGGCAGGAGCAACGTTAGCGGTGGTATTTGACGTTTTGATAGTGGCATAAGGAGGAATGATATATCCATCACCTTGTGTTATCATTAGAACGTCTTTAATTTTACCAACGCCGTCTGTAACTGGTGTTGCTGTTGCTCCAGAACCAATAATTGATGTAACTCCAGCCGAGACAGTATTGTTAATTAACACAGTATTGCCTGTGGTAAATGTCCATGATGTGGAATTAATTGAAGTGTTTGTTAGAGAGTTAGCATATGGACGAATTGAAATTAGATTTGCGCCAGAGACAGCGGTTGTATTAATAGAAACAACAACGCCGTTGGCCTTTGATACTGGATCGTTGATGGTATCACCAACGTTAATTGAGTGATTAAGTGTCATGGCAGACATGAACACAATAGAGTCAGAATTACTAAAGCCTTGACCAGTGCCGCCAACAGGAACAACTACCTTGAAGATAGAATTGTTTGCATCATATAGAGTAAGAACGTCATCTGCTGAATATGCATTGGCATTATATGTTGTACCAGAGTTTAGATATTTCACAAAAAGAGTATTCAAATCTGGCGATAATGACTCGTATCCAGTCTTTACTTCTAGAACTTGTGAAACAAGATTTGCACCATTTTTTGCGAATAAACCAGTATAGTTACCCATAGCCACTGGCTGAAGGTCGCCCTGTAAGTCTCTGATCTTTACATAAGGATAGTTTGTATAATACTGAAAGTTACATCCATTGATAATAGTTCCCTTTGTGAAAATATTATCACCAAAGCGTTCAATCTGATTCTGTAGAATTGTCTGTAGTTGGTTTAGTTCCCTGGTTTGTACGGCAACCGAAGGCTTAAATAGGATTTTGTTGTAATTCTTTGACTCCTTGAAGTCATCAAAATATGGAGCAACGCTAAGATCAGTTTGAATTGACATTTAAATCCTCTTAAAACTCTAATATTAACTTAATAGTTTCAGACTGTGTGTTTGATCTGTTTACAGCATCAAAATTCTCAAGGTACAGAATGTCGCCACTTTGCGTAACTAAATCTGGTTCATAACTTGTATTTATATTGAAAATAGCACCACTTGAATTGCCAGTAAGAGTATTTGAAGAATACAACGGACCTAATTTTTCAGAAAGATATACAGTATTGCCGGAAGAATTGTTTGAGTGGAAGACAGCATTTGCTATCGCAACATTTGCTTGATATACGGTTTCATGCTCTGTGAATTTTGTTGCCGTAACATAAGTGCCTTCATATCTGTATAGTTGAGAAAAGGTATCAAATTGTTTAGCAACTCCATTATTAATAATAGTGTCCACTTGAGCGTTTGCAGAAGATGTATTACCCACAATAGTATATCCTGTTGTAAAGAATCCAACAGTATTTGATACTTTAACTGTTCCTACTCCAATATTTTCTACTATTCCATAAGCAGTTTTACCTGAATATGTCTGACTTACGCTTTCTCCCACTTGAAAAGTACCATTTTCGCTAGATATATTAAACACAACATTAGCAAACATTGGATCTCTAAGGATACCGACTGTTCTATAATCGCCGTCTGTTGTTATTGTATTGCTTTGACTATTAGCAAATGTGGTTGTTACCCCTACTCTAGAGCAGAATAGTTCTGATAGGGGATCAGAACCATGTCCTCCACGAGGTGAGGCTATAACTCTTAGTGTCGCAGTATTAGATACACCGACTTGATTAGCAGCGAAAACATAAGCGGCAGCACCAAATATACCAGAACCTCTATTAAGCACTTCTACCTTATAAATTGAGTTTGCTGTATTAGCGTCAACTAAAGCACGAGCCTCAGCGTATACGGGGTCGTTGGAACTGTTTAGAATGACAACAGATGGAGTGATCTGATACTCTGAGGTATTGTCTGGAGTAGTCGCAAACGCTCTGTCCATGTAAGCCCATGTACCAGAAGTGTTTATAAAGTGTGATGTAATCTTACCATATTCACCTACGGCTGTACCGTCAACAACGATAAGATAACAGCCGTTATAGAAACTGGCCGTCTTAGATGCTGAATTACCCAATCTACAATAAGATTGTCCCGATGGATTATTAGTGAAATCGAGTGGATCATTAAATGTATCTGTGTAATAATTGTCATATCCCGATCCACTGATGGTAGACTTTACACCATATTGATCTACAGTTATGATAACATCAATTGATCCAGGTACAGCATTTCCTGTAACGTTTGAATCTTCATCAAAAGGAATATAGTTACTTGTATTAAATTTGTCGTAAGTAGAAGAACTCATCTGAAACATATATTTCCAAATATATCCATCGCTTGTTTCATAATATTCGTCTTGAGCGGACGTATCAGCAAAGGTTGGTTGTTCTGTTGAGGGAGAATCATTATTGTTATATAAACATTTGTAAACATAATATGTCGTACCTTCGTCAACAACAACAAAGAAGTTTTGTTCTGCTTCTAAATTTGGATCTTCATCGTCATACATGTCGTAGACTGTGCCGCTAGTCCAAGCATTCTTTTTGATCATATAAGCAATGTCAGTTTCTTGAATATGCTTGCCAAAAAGCATACTATTATAAGCATCAAACTGTGTGGTCTTGAATGTGTCATATAGGTCTTGAACAACGCCGCCAGGATATGGTGATGTTTTTCCTGCGAACATGTAATAGATTGTGTTCGCTTGTTCTGTAAAAGACTCAGCAAATTGCTTTGCCATCTGGAGTCTATAACCGTTTGTTGTTAGTTGTTTAGTAACCATTTTTAACCTATAATTGGACCAGTGTCATCATTGTTTATACGAGCGTTTGTATTAATCGTTGACTTCTTTATGATTTTACCAAACATTCTTGTTCCTGCAACATGTACCACATCTCTAACCATATCAGCATATCTATCTAAATTCAAGGATGCTCTAATCTCATAGGAGAAAGTTTGATAATATGTGCCGTCTTGAATATATTTATCTGAACTTGAGAACCCCTTCGTGGAAGCATAGTATCCCTGGCCCTTGCCTTGTTTATTGGCAGAAACTTTCGCTGTACCGCTTACAAGTCCATTCTGAGAAGTAAAAGTTATAAGTTCGTCATTTATATAACCAAATCCAGAGTCTTGAATTGCTAATGTTTTTACAGCACCGGTGCCGGCAAATACTTGTGTTGTGACGTTTGCGTTTTCTCCAGAATATAATGAAGTTAAATCAGGATCAACAAAAGTAACATTTGCTGTGGCACCGCTTAAATCTCCGATGATAAGATTTGGTGAATTTGCCTCAAAATTATGAAGTAAAGAAAGTCTCTTTACACTCATAACTGATGTATTCGCGCTTATAACTCTGCCTATCGCTTCGCCAGTCAATCCGCTAGTTGTTACAGTAATTGTGTTTGCTGTTCCGTTAGAAGATAATCCGTGTATAGTATTACTGGTAACAAAAGTTCCGCTAAACACGTTGATCTGAACGGTATTGCCAGAGATAGTTAATACTCCACCAGTTGCAGTATTTGAAACTCCGTTGTCTTGATATATTAATTCATAGTATTGAAATGTATTGGCAAAATTGTTTATGGTCAAAGAAACTACATTTCCTTGTATAGGAACTAGTTCTGTAACTATTTCGCCTTCTTCAAATCTACCAGTTAGAGTATCAAACTCTATAATATAATCTTGTTTTCTTTTTGATGCTACGGGACGTTCATATAGTTTTACATACGGAGCAAAATTATAATCTTCTCCTGGATTAATAGTTAAGATTGCGTCCACTTCTCCCAATGATTTTATATCATAATCTAGAATATTAATTAAAGGATCACTATCTACATTTGCCGCAGGAAGTTTAGGAAAATAAAATTGAGAGGAATTTAAAGGCAAGTCAACATAGTATTCTTGTGGAGTATCAATATTTTGATCAGCAATAAAGTCTGTAAACAACACAACAGTTTCGGTTGGATTTACACTTGAGATAATGACATTAGCATCAGTGCCAGTTGATATTAAAGTTATTGTTGCGTTGCCGTTTGGTGTATAAATTTTTGTGTGAGTGTTGCCCAACGATCCAGAAAGATTTATTAGTCCTACATTATTACTAGAAAAAGCAAATGCATTAGCAGTTACATTTGCTGCGTTGTTTGCTGGAACGTTTAAAGTTACAGTATCAAATTCTTTAATGAAAGGAAGAGTGTTACTTGCTAATTGTATGTTACTGAATCCAACTACAGTTTCAGAAATTAATAGTTCTGAATTTGCATCGTATCCCCAACCAGAAGGAATATTGTTCAATGTAAACTTAACAGCACCAGTAACATCATTGATTTCTGTTACTCGACCTAAACCAAAATTGCCGTGAATAGAAGATAAATTAACGATATCACCAATACTAAAATTATAACCAGGTACATCAACAAGCAAATCTGATAGTGAACCTAAAACGTAAGGAATATTATTATAATCATTATTATAAGCAAGTCTTTCACCAGCAATAAAATCTTTTACAATATTCGTAATATAAAAAATTTCTACGAATTTTGATCCGATCTTTCTACGAACAATGTGATCAACGAATGCTGTTGCTCCACTATCTAGACCCCTAACTTGTTTTCCTAGAAACTCTTTATTTCTATCAGAAGGAGATACTTCTAGATATACTGGTTTAATCCAGATGCCATCAGAAGGCTTGAAGATATCATCACCAGGAAAATATAGATCAATGTCTTCTTTGAACACTAATTGAAATAGTAATTTTAATGCTCTTTCATTACCTTTTGCTCTGTATAGATCAATAATCTTTTTAACAGTCAATCTTTTTTCAGAAAGAGTATCAAACTGAATACCAGATAGATAAGTGTTTTTGAAATATAGAATAAATTCTTCTAGAGTTTGATCAATGTCAGAATAACTAAAAAGACTTCTTGATCTGTTGAGTGGATTTTCATTTTGTTCCATCCATTCATAATATGCTTCCATGAAAGCAATAAGATTTTTACCATCAGACTGATATAGTGATGGGAACTGATTCTCAATTAAATTAGAAATATTTTTAGTAATCTCAACCATTATTGTCTAACAATCTGTACCGTTACGCGAATTTCGTCGTTTGGAATTTCTAGAATTGTATTCTTATTTGAACTATTATCTTTCTTTAATGGCATAACGTAAATTCTAATTGCGTCTCCGATAAAATCAGATACCAAGAAGTTTGTTAATACGATTGTTCCTGTATTATAATTTATAGAACCAACATTAGGAACTACAGTCTTGTGTGAACCGTCTGTGTCTTCCTTGACTATACGAATTAATCCTTCACCATCATCTTCTAATGATACAAGTTCTCCTGCATAAAAAAACTTAGACGATATTGCAGCGTGTTGATCATAAGAAACGTGATTCAATGGTTGAGGAGGTAATGTATAATCCAGTTCAGTATTAAATTCTATTGTATAGTTTCTAGAAGAAGTTAATGTTGGTATAATTTTCTTCATAAGAGTATAATCAGTTTCGTTACTGACAATACTTGAATGAGCATTATCAATCTTATTGACTAACCTAGAGTATAATAGAGTTGACTTAAAGTTATTAAGATTATCTAGATTAAAATTCTGAATAGAGTCTGTGACAAAAGTTTGAATATCTTC
>Ga0222713_10001262_pt1 | contig 28779 bp, 29 predicted proteins | sample C33_649DmetaG_FD_165061 | JGI IMG/M metagenome (GOLD analysis project Ga0222713, IMG submission 165061) | Estuarine water microbial communities from San Francisco Bay, California, United States - C33_649D | ecosystem: Environmental > Aquatic > Marine > Unclassified | place: USA: California... | reverse complement strand
ACTCATGTTCTTGCTCCTTTTTGGAAAATCCAGGAAAAGGATTCACTTCTATTACCTTACCACCATCGTGATATGGAATACTTAAGTCAGGACCCATATAATCTATTCCTGAAAAATTCAATCCCAATATTTTATTCAATTGATAAAACATATTCATATTTATTGGATGAATATCATATTCCTCTATATATACTTGTTTCCCACCATTAGCTACACTTACCACATTAGTTATTTCTAATCTTTTTCCGTTTTCTAATATATCTGTTAATTCATATCCTTGTTGATTAATTAATTCTTCATTTACTAATTTAATTGGCCTAACATCATGTAAATTGTGATAATTACTTATTAATTCTTGTATAGTCGATTGACCATTTCCCGTTAATACAGGTTTTTGATCTTCATCGGCGTATACAAATTTATCATTTAAAATCATAATTCTAAATTTTTTACCCTGTGTTTGTTCTTCAATTATAATCGATTTTTTATTTTCACCCAATAATTTTTTTATTTTATCTCTCAACGAGTCATTATCGATAATATCAGTATAAACATCGTTGCCTTTTTCTCCATAATTATATTTTACCACGAGAGGAAATTTCAATTTATCATTAATATCAATAATATTACTTTCTTCATTTTTATTAGTATCATATTTCATATAATTACAAACAGGAAATCCATAATTACTAAGAATATCATTCGTTTTCAATTTATCATTGGATTTATCAATACCTTCTTGTTCATTAAAATTATTATAATAACTTACTTTTTTTCCTTTGTATATTAAACATTGATTTTCTTTATCCACTTGCACACCATATTTATCATAAACATTTTTTTGCATATTTTCGCTAATTACTTTCATACCTTCAATTGTTTTATAATTAAAATAATATCCCACGATTATTGCACATATAAAAAAAATAATATAACATATTAATTCCTTATTCATTAATATATTATTATATTAAAATTTACAAGATTCAGATAATATTTTCTCTCGTATACTAGCTAATTCAGTTATACTTTTTAATCTATCGAGAGAATGATTAAATTTAATTAATTCAATATTAAATGTTTTTAAATTTTCCATGTATATATCTAATTCTTTTTCTCTATCTGATACTTCTTTTTTTCTTATTTTAATTATCATTTCTGAAGGTGTAATATCTAATGGTATAGGTTTTTTTCTTTCAATTATTTTTGTTGAATTATTTATAATAGATTCTGGTTTAATTTTGAACCATTCCATATTGAGTTATTTTTATTTATAATAATATGATATAATTAAATCAATTATTTTATTAATAGAATATATATGGCTTCCGAATTAGAAAATTATTTAAAATCAATAACTAAATTTGAACAACCTTGGTGTAAATTAATGGGATTTTTTAATCCATATTTAGACCCATTTGAATCTTTTATATCTAAAGAAATACCTGACTTTGACTACCAAGCTTTTGATAAGTATACAAATCATAACTTTGTTTATGATAAACTATGGGTCGCTAAATCTCAAGGCTTATTATGTGGAAAATTATCAAATCTTAAAGAGAATCCTAATATTACATTACCTATATTTATAAAACCCAGATGGGGTCATGAAACCGCTACTAGTAAAAATTGTTTTAAAATAAAATCTTGGGAACAAATAGAACAATATAAACATATTCCAGATATGATGTGGTCTGAATTTATTGATGCCAAAGAACAAATGACTGATTATATTTTATTAAATGGTCAAATTGTTTATCAAATAACCTATGTATATTCAGATAGTCAAAATGAATTTATTGATGATTGGAAATTCATAAGTCCAGATAATAAACCTATTCCAAAAATTACAGATTGGGTAAACCGCCATTTACCTGATTTTACGGGAGCTGTAAATGTTCAATATAGAGATGATAAAATTATTGAAGTAGGTTTAAGATTCGCAAGAGGAGGAGCATACATTTTAAGTACAAAAAATAAATATTTAATTGAAAATATAAATAATGTAGTAGAAAAAGGGCAATGGGATTATAGTATTACTAATAAACAATTATATTTTGAACCATTTTATTCATTTAAAGTTTATACTTCCACACCAGTTGTATACATCTTTCCACAGTATTATCTAGACAATGTAATGAAAAGAAATAATTGTATGCCATTTTATGAATATTATTTTGAACCAGCTGGAAAAAGTGGGTCGGTAGTAATTCAGTTTATGCATAAGGATTTTGAAAAAGGAATGAAAACAAAAAAATACCTAGAAACTGTATATAATTTTGCTCAATGGTTTTTTCTTTTTTTATTTTTAATCAGTCTTTATGTTTTTAGTATTAATAAATACTTAGGAATTATAATGTTAGTAATTATAGGTATATTATTTAATACTAGATTTTTGAATCCATTAGGAGTTCAATATTCTCAATGGAAATGTGTTAAACAAATGTTATTTTAAATTTATATCCATCTGGCTCCAAATGTTAAATATTTATGTTCTATTTTTTCTGTATAAAGTGGACAAATTTTTCTATCATTCGTTCCAGTCCACCAATCTTCCCAAATCTGAAATTTTCTATTTTTATCCATTAATATTTTTGAATTCAGTAATTTCACTAATTTCTCTACTTCTCTTTTAATTTTAGCTATTTCAAGTAAATTACATTGTATACAAATATAAATTGGTAAATGAAATGTGTTTTTAACTGCTAATTCAAGTTTTATTGTGTCAATTTGAATTTTCGATTTTCTAATTAATAAATCTTCAATGTATTGACAAATCATATAATACTTGTATCTTAAAAGACCTCTATAAAGACCCATACTTTTAACCAATTTATCAGATAGTAAACTATATGACCAATTACACGAACGTTCTAATTGTGGCATAAATAAAAGCGTTTTCTTTCCATTAATTATATACAATCGTGATTTATCTATTTTTTCTATTATTTCGTCAGTTAATTTAGTGACTTCTTTATCTATATTTTTTATTTTACTGTCAATAACATTGTATAATGAATCTATTAACTTTAGAATATGTGGTTCTAAATTAGTCATATTTATATTATCTATTATCATTTTGGCAAGAGTAATATATTTTTCTTCAGAATAATTTATAAAATTACCATCTTGTATATCATTAATTAATTTTTGTAAATCATTTTGAAATGTATATTGAAGTTTCTCTAGTCCTATATAAGCAAAATGATCTATATTAGGAAATGCAAGTTCATGCATTACAAAATCAACTTCTTGTTGATTCCACTGTTCAACCGGTAAATTAAATAATTGGTCTTCTTGATGTTCCATTGGGTTCATATTTTTATATTTAAAAAATTGATTTAATTTTAATTCAATTTTTTATTAATAAAGTTAAATAAGATGTTTTTATTATATTGTTCATTTTAATTTGTCTCATTTTTCTTTTTAGTCGGTGTAATATCTTATTCAGATATCATTATTTTATATTTATCATGTAAAAATATATTAGGAAGTGATAATGTGTATTTTGTTTGAATAATTTATGTTTCATCAGAATTAGCTGATAAATCATTACATATTTGTTTTGTATTAGATGGCAAATTACTACATATTTGTTTATTTTCTGATTTAAGATTAATTATGTTGCAAAGATAGTTAAGAGGATGTCTAACAGTTTCGTAAACAGATTCTACAAAATTAATATGAGAACCCATTTTTTTACATTCTTCTATTATTTCTCCATCCATTTTGCTACATATTAAATCTAATTTATCATTGTTTTTTTCAATATTTTTATTTATAATAATTAACATATCTTTTATATCGTCCAGAGTAGTAGTCATTTATAATATAAATAATAAAAAAATTAATGATAATTGAACTATTAATCCTGATGTTCCATCATGATACAAACTTTTTATTAATCCAAGTCGTTTATAATAATACATCTCTAAATATGGAAATAATTTACTTGCCTTCATTATAAAACCATAAAGAGCGCTTACAATAAATGACCATATCAGAAATTTTATAGTATAATTAACTGAACTATTATGAGTAGGAAAATCCATAAAATATAATATTATTACTTGAGTTGTTGCTCCCACAAATCCAGCGATTAATGCTGCGGCTAGTAAAGTATGTTTTTGGAAATAGGGTTTTAAATAATTAATAAATGCCATATTATTATTTATGAAAGGAATAGGATTATATAAGGATAATGTTCTAAGAATAACATCCCATAAAGCAGTAACAATAAAAGTTAATATGATTAATTTATATATTTCACATGTTTTATTATAGGAAAAAGCCATATAAAAAATATATATATTATATTTTTATTGATTTATGTAAGATTTTTATTATTTATGTAAGATTTTTATTTAAAAATCACTTAGATCTAATTCAGTGCAAAACAAATTATTCATATTAATAACTTCTCGTCTATTTTCTTCTTTTTGGAATATTTTATCTATTAAACTATCATCCCTGAAACGAATACTGAAATCCATATGTTTATTATTTCTTCCCATTCTTCCCATCGCTTGAATTGTTTTTTCTTGTGTCATATTTTCCAAATCTTTGGATAAATAACCATGACAAAACTGGTAATTAGTTCCATAAATATAATCACTATCAGCTATAATCATATATAATTTTTGATTATTTGCCAATGTCTTCATGATTTCTGTATAATCCTTATGTAGATTCGTTGAAAACACACCTATTCCCATTAACAATAACACTTTCCATGTCAAATCAACACCAGTCATTAACATAATTTTTTCTACATCTTCAGCATTTATATTTCCACTAAATTCTTTATCAATTTCCTGTTTTTTAGTCCATTTTTTCAAATGAGACAATTTATTTGGCATATAAGTTTGATTTAATTCTACCGATTTTACTAAACCCGATAGTTCATGAATTTCATTCTTTAATTTCCTAGCCTCTGGACTAACATCCGTAGTTCTCGCAATTTTTCTGCTATTATCCACATCATTATCATTATCATCTCCAATTAAATCTTCTAATTTATGTGTTTTTTCTGTAATAATTGTTAATAATTTATCATTATATTCAATTGCGTCCATTAAACCATTCATTTGAGCGGCAGGTATTTTAGATGTTTGTAATACAAATTTACTTATTTTTTCAACATTTTGAGTCAGGAATATTGTAGGTCCATCGGTAAGGGTATAAGCATCCGAAGTTCCTACATAAACAGTTGATTCAAAATATTTTGCTCTATTAGCTTGAAAATAATTATATAAATTATTCCATGTTTCAGGGATAATATTTTCTAGTATTTCTAAGTAATGTTCCTTAATTTGGTTTATATTTAAATTTGTTAAATCGTCATATCTATTTTCAATAGATAAATCATCTTCTTTTTCTTCAGGAATAATATTTTCAGTTTTATCAACAAATTCAATAAATTTAATAATTTCTTTCAAATCAAAATATCTTAATAAAGTCATATATCTACGACAATGTGACACACATTTTTGTAAATCAACATATTCCTTATATTTAAAATGAGGTAACTCAACTTGATTATTTGTATTAATAATAGGAATTGATTTTTCGCAATCATGACTTACTATAGAATAAACTTGGCCATTTTTAAATTTAGATTTATAATCTGCAATGGTTTCTGGTAACTCATTCTCTAATGGTAATGTTGCAGAACTCATTACAATATTAGGAATTATATTTTTAGACCATATATTTTGTATTTGTTGATGATGGTCATGTGTTTCATAATCTAGTGTAATAGTAGGTTCATCCCAATAAAGAATCATTTCTTCACGAATTTTATTGAAAGCACACATATAGTTCATAGCGTAAATATATGATTTAATATCACATATCATAATTTCTACATTTGAACCATCATCATTTTTTATTTTGCGTTTGCCATCTTTATATTGAAAATATTGTCCATCTTTAGGACATTTTGGCCTTCCACAACTACATTTCCTTTTCTCATGATTATATTCATGTCTAAAATAAGATGCCGCTGCATTATAATGTAAACGAATATCGCTAGCATCATGACATCCAAATGCAAACGCTACTTTTCTTCCAACAGAAATAGCAGTTTTAGCTAATGCCAAACCAACATGTCTAGCAGCACAAACAAATATAATTTTGTATTCGGATGCCAATGCAATAGGACTTAATGTTTTTCCTGTACCAGTAGGAGCTGTATATAATACTAATTTAGGTCTCATTAAATTTTCAAATAATTGTCTGGCTCGATTAATACCTGTTTTTGTTTCTTCATCATCTTCTGCATCTTCTTCATTTTGAGAAGTAAATAAATTTTTAAAATAAGGATTATTATTCTTATAATTTACATACATTTCAGAAAATTTAAAGATTTGAAATAATTGTTTTTGATGTGTATACAGTTTATAATCTTTATATTCGAATAATTCAACATTATTTTCAATTAAATCAGAACTTTTACTAAAGAGTGAATCAATTATAATGTGTTCCTTATTTAATTCTAATATTTTTACAACAAAATTTCTAACCTTTGGAATAATGTTTGTAATTTTTAGTTGATCTAACTGAAATAGTGTATAATAATATTTATTAAATTTATCCCATGTTTTCTTTTCTTTAAATTTCAATAATCCTTCGACAATATATAATAATACCGACTCAAATATTTTATTCTCACAATCTTTAATTTTGGAAGATAAATTATCTAGTTTTATTTTTTCCATAGAATTTATTTTCTGATATTTCATTTTATCCAAATCCTCATAATTTACTCTATAATTTTTCTTTAATTTATCTATTTTGGATTTATAATATTCTATGTACATATATTCCATCAAATTTTCATTTGGAACAAGACTCAAATAATTCAACATTGACTTTTTCTTATTATAAATATGATTAACATCATAATACCCTGCCATAATTAATTTCATAATTTCTTTTTCATCATCAGATATAGGAATTTCTGTTGATTCCCATTCAGTTTTAGTAAGCTTTTCTTGATTTAAATCCATAATGAATTCTAATATTATTATAGTTTATAATATAATATTAATTTCAATTTTTTATTTAATTAAAATTGAAAATAAAAATTCATAATTAAATATTTATAAATAATAAATGAATTCTCTTATTATAAGTATTGATGGAAATATTGGGTCTGGTAAATCCACCCTTTATAATAAATTACAAACTCATTATAAAGACAATAAAGATATATGTTTTGTGCCAGAACCTGTGGATGATTGGAGAGATATAGTGGATAAGAATGGAACACCTATATTAACAAATTTATATCAAGATACTAAAAAATTTGCTTTCCGATTTCAGATGATGGCATATATTTCCAGATTAAATTTATTAAGAAAAGCAATAAAACAAAATTATAAAATAATTATTACAGAGAGATGTGTTCAAACAGATAGAAATGTATTTGCCAAGATGTTATATGATGATGGTAATATTGAACATGATGAATACCAAATATATAATAAATGGTTTTATGAATTTTTAGATGAAATAAATATAGCTGGAATTATTTATGTAAAAGCTAATCCAGAAATATGTGACCAAAGAGTTAAAATTAGGGCCAGAGAAGGTGAAACTATACCATTAGAATATTTACAAAAATGCCATAAATATCATGAAGAGTGGTTATGTAATGAAAAGAACAAAATGGTGATAGATGCGAATGTAGATATAACAAGCAATATGGATGCTGAAAAAGCTTGGATATATACCATAGAGAAATGGATTCAAGAAGATATATTAAAAGAAAAGGGAACCTGGGAAAGTTCACCTTATTGTCCAAATGGGCCAATATGGGTTCCAGAAGGATATTACTTGGACGGTTTAAATTTGGTAAAAATGAATGAAGTTGATAAATATGTTTTACAATTTGATGGAGCTTGTAGAGGGAATCCGTCTAATAATCTAGGATTAGGATGTGTATTATATAAAAATGGTAAAATAATAAAAACAAGATCTCAAAATATTGGCAAGGAGAATGGAACAAATAATCAAGCAGAATATTTATCATTATTGTCTGGTTTAAAAATGTGTAAAAATATGAATGTAAAAGAAGTGTTAGTTCAAGGGGATTCTGAATTAGTTATTAATCAAATGAATGGTATTTATAATGTAAATAATAATACATTAAGTATTTATCATAACATAGCAACATCCCTAGCATTAGACTTTGAAAACATAAAATTTGAACATATAAAAAGGAATTTGAACAAAGTAGCCGACAAATTAGCTAATGATGGATTAAACAATAAGGAAGAAATAATAACTTCAATCTAATCCATTAGTTAAATAAAGTTTATTTAATATAGAATCAGGTTTATATTTTAAAATATCTAATTCTTTTTTATTAGTAGGAAAATTATCATGAGAGTAAATATCTTGCAAACATAACCATTCAAACATACCACCTGGATATATATATAAATTAGAGAAACCGAATTTAATTAATTGTTCATATTTGTTATAAACAGTCATATCATTTGCATTTTTTCCATAAATAATTATACTAATAGATTTATTTGTTTTAATTAAATTGTTTATTAAAATTTCTTCCTCATTAATATTAATTGTATTGGGAATTAAACAACTTTGAAGACTAGTAGGAAGTGTATTTATTAAAATAAATTTATTATCTGTTATAATTTGTTGAATATCTTCAAAGTTAATTCTTTGAATTGATGTTTGATTACCCATATTAAATATTTAATTTAAACTATTATTAAATATTTAAATATTTATCTAATTAATCAAATTTTAATACAATTTCTACTTTCTCCTTTTTTATACTTTTTGAAGCCGAAACTGATAATTCTTCTCTCTTTTTTCTGGTTTTTTTTAAATTTGCGTCTGTTTTTTTATTTTTAGATGTGCTATTTCTACAATTCATATCTTGTTCTATGTGTTTAAAATTTTGTTCAATATAATCTATTACATTATTTTCTAACGCCCATTTAAAAAAATTTAACTGACCAATTGTAGTCTGTATAAATGAGTCTTCTTTATATGGAACATTTATTCTCTCCCATCTACAAAAAGGGTCGAATCTTCTCTTTGAATATGCTTTTAATTTTAATTTATAATCATTATATACTTTAAATCTTTTTTCTGTTCCTTGTAATTGATAAACAGTATAATTTTTTTTTGCAAAATTAGTAGCAAACCAATCTATAATCCGTAAAGAAATTTGGGATTTTCCATTAATTATATTTAACATTTTATCCATATTATTTCCTTCTTTGTAAAAGTCTAATAAATTATTTAATAATAAATCGTTTTGAGTACTATAATTAGTTGTCATTAATACATATTATATTTGATATTTTTTAAATACTTTTACTGATTATTTTTTAATTGTAAATTAGAATTTTGTGGTGTCAAGAAATTTTCTTGTATTTGTAAATCTTCTAAATAGTTGGTTGAGAGAAATGGATTTAAATTAGTTTGAGGTATCATTTCTCTTTGGTTCATTTTATAAAAATTATTTTCTCTCTTTGTTTCCGATTTCATAAACTCATATCCTTCCTGTAAAATAGTTTCCATTACTTCATTTCCTATTGTTTTATGTTTATCTTTCATTACACTTTTCGGTCTATTTTCGGAACAATTAACAGGACTCCATTTTAAATAACTTAATTGTTCATTCATATTAATAAATAATTATTTTTAAAATTCTTTTCTAACTATTTTTATTTGTTTTCCTTTTTTAAATCTTTCACTATCCATATCTCCTCTTTTTATATTACACTCATAACAACAAATCACTACATTATCGTAATTATGTCCTTTATTATTATTTATTCTATCTAATGTCCATTGTTTTTTTGCAAATAAATCTTTATAAATTAACTCGCAATTTTCTTTACAGTAAAAACATTTTAATTTGCTTTCTACTAGCTTTTCTATTGTCTGATTGAGAGAAATTAATTCATTTAAATTTATTATCTTTTTTATTAAATCTTGATTCTTATATCCATTTATTTTTTTCTGTATTTCTCTCTTCAACCATATTTCTTGTTCTCCTTCTTGCTCTAAATATATTTTATTTATTAACTCAATCTGTTTTTTATTAGTATATAACGCTTCATCTATTTTCCATTTTTGACTTTCTTTTCTCTCTGGTTTTTCTACTTTATTTATTTTGTCTATATTTCTTTTTCCCAATATCTCTATTTTCTTATTCATTAAATTTTAAATATATAATTTTTTATTTATATTATTTTAAAATAATATAAACTGTTCTATTTATAATAATATAATAATGTCTGATGAATGTGTCGAATTAAAAAATATCAAATATAAATCTATGCTTTTAAATGGTTCTAATGAAGAAATTGAAGAAACTGTTGAAAATCTCTCTAATTTAGACTCGTTTCTAGAGGAAGAAAAAAATGCCAATTCTAATGATCCATGGATTAAATTAAATAAAACTACCAAATTAATTAAATTTCAAGAATTTGTTGAAAAATATAGTATTGAAAACAAATTATCTGATGAGGAAAAAATAGATTTATCCAAATTTCTCTCTACCAATTTGGATAGAAAAAGATTTCTTAAAACAAAAGAAGTTAATTATGATAAAGATTCTGGTTGTATTATTTCTATTCCATCTCTTTTTTTTAATACTACTAATAAAAAATTTACACTTAAACGATGTGATAAAAGAGTTTCTACATTGAAATCATTAACTCCTAAAAAAATGAAAAATAAAAAAAATATTGATATAAACAATTCGTAATATATTATATTAGTATTAATGGACATTGAATATATTATTTCTGGTTGTAACCAACAACCTGTTACTGATTGCGATATTCAAATAGTTTCAGAAAGCGACAAAGATGAAATTGAACTTAATATTTCTCAACTAATAGATGAATTTATTACTAATAACCCGTTATCTTTTAGTTATGAAAATTTTGAAAATTTATTAGAAGAGTATATCTATACTAATATGAATCTATTGCTTTCTCAAATTTTTGTAGATGATTCTGAATATATAGAAGCAATTATTAGGGAAGGTTATGATAAGGTTAAAAAATATTATTTTGCAAAAGAATATCCTATTCGTTCTTTTAATTACACATTTATTAGAAAAAGCCCAAATATTAACTTAATTACAGATAAATTAAATTATATTGAAACTAAACCTCAACCTGACCAAAGAACACCTGAGTGGTATAAATTTAGACATAACCTTATTACTGCTAGTTCTGCTTGGAAAGCTTTAAAATCAGAATCTTATAAAAATCAACTTATTGTAGAAAAATGTAAACATCTTAATGTAGATAAATTTAATTCAGTTAATACTGATACTGCATTTCATCATGGAAATAAATATGAAGATGTTTCCATTATGATTTATGAAAATGAGTACAATACCAAAATAAAAGATTTTGGTTGTATACAGCACGACAAATATAAATTCCTTGGCGCTTCTCCTGATGGAATTAATGTAAAACCTGATAATGACAGATATGGAAGAATGTTAGAAATAAAAAATCCTGTTTCAAGAACAATAACAGGTATTCCAAAAGAAGATTATTGGATTCAAATGCAATTACAAATGGAAACTTGCGATTTAAATGAATGTGATTTTCTAGAAACGGCTTTTAAAGAATATGATAATGAAGAAGAGTTTATGAATGATGGAACATTCATTTATTCTGAGAAAGAAGAACTAAAAGGAATTATGATCTATTTTATTAAAGAAGGTAAACCTTTTTATGAATATATGCCAATCAAATTTACAAAAGAACAATACGATAAATGGTATGAAGATATTATGGAAAAAAATAATCATTTAACATGGATTAAAAATATTTATTGGCGAATGGAAAAATATAACTGTGTTTTAGTATTAAGAAATAAATTTTGGTTTGAAAATGCTATTACAAAAATAGAAGAAGTATGGAATATTATTGAAAAAGAAAGAATATCTGGATATGAACATAGAATTCCTAAAAAAAATAATAAACCTCGTTCCAATTCTCTAAATGATACTTCATTAAGCAATCCTAATTGTTTAATTAATGTAAATAAGTTACAAAATCAAATTATTTACATAGATACAAACTTTGAATTAGATATTACAGATATTAGTGGAAATCTTATTCAACCTGGGTAGGACATGTTTGAGGATGAGAACCATAAAAATTTACTCTAACTTGTGGAGAAGAAAAAGGAATTAGATTGGGAGTTTTTTCTATATTTAAATTTTCTTTTTCATTGTATAAACTATTACAAAATTCAGCAGGAGCACATTGTCCATTATCGGGTGTTGCCCAATATCTTACATTATTCGTATATTGTCCATAAGATGCTCCAAATACAGGATAACCTGGATAATTATCTTCATATGTATTCATGGATATTCCCATCTTATCTTTTGTTGGATAATCATCAAATAATATTGGTTCTGATACACTTACAGGAAATTGACCTGGTGTTAAACTTGTAAACCCTTCTTTACATTTATGTATAATTGGAAAACTTATTAATGCAAATAATAATGCTAAAATTAAAAAAGTCATTTGTTTGTTCATCATTTCTATATAAAATAAAAATATTTTATTTAGTTTTTATTTTATATAATATTTTAAACAATGATTTAAAATTATAATCTTAATACTATAAATACAATATGGAACCTGAAATGAAAGTACGCAAAAGAGATGGTAAATTAGAAAATATAGCTTTTGATAAAATTTTAAAGCGTGTTAAATCTATCGGTCAAGAATGTAAAATCAAACTCAATTTTTCTGCTTTTGTTATTAAAGTTATTGACCAATTATATGATGGTATTTCTACTACACAAATTGATGAATTAACGGCTGAACAATGTGCTTCTCTTAGTATACATCACCCTGATTATAACACATTAGCAAGTAGAATTATCATTTCTAATTATCATAAAAATACGGATAGTTCCTTTTTTTCAGTTATGCAAAAATTATATAATTTTCATGATATACATGACAAACATTACCCTCTTGTTAGTAAAGACTTTTTTGATATTGTTACTCAATATTCAACTGATTTTGACAATATGATTCTACATGAGAGAGATTATTTAATTGATTATTTTGGCTTTAAAACTTTAGAAAGAGCATATCTTATGAAATATAATGGTAAACCTATTGAAAGACCTCAACATCTTTGGTTAAGAGTGGCCATTGGTATACACGGTAATAATTTAGAAAAAGTTAAAACTACTTATGATTTGATGTCACAAAAATATTTTACACATGCTACCCCTACTCTTTTTAATGCGGGCACTCCTAAACCTCAATTAAGTTCTTGCTATCTAATTGCTCTTGAAGAAGATAGTATTACTGGCATTTATAATACTCTTAAAGATTGTGCTCAAATTTCCAAATATTCTGGTGGTATAGGATTACATATTCATAATATTAGAGCTGCTGGTAGTCATATTAGAGGCACTAATGGTAATACTGATGGTCTTATTCCTATGTTGAGAGTTTATAATGCTACTGCTAGATATGTAAATCAAGGAGGCAAGAGAAATGGGAGCTTTGCTATTTATTTGGAGCCATGGCATGCTGACATTGAAAATTTCCTAGAAATGAGAAAGAATCATGGCGACGAAGAAATGAAAGCAAGAGACCTTTTTTATGCTTTATGGGTTTCAGATTTATTTATGGAAAGGGTAGAAGCTAATGGAAAATGGACGCTTATGTGTCCAGATGAGTGTCCTGGATTATCCGATGTTTATGGAGATAACTTTAAAGAATTATATTGTAAATATGAATCTGAAAATAAAGGCAAAAAAACGATTAATGCAAGAGATTTATGGTTTCAAATTTTAGATAGTCAAATGGAAACTGGAACACCTTATTTATTATTTAAAGATGCTGCTAATATGAAATCTAATCAGAAAAATTTAGGCACTATTAAGTCTTCAAATCTTTGCACCGAAATCTTAGAATATAGTGATTCTAAAGAAACTGCTGTATGTAATTTAGCTAGTGTCGCTTTATCTATTTTTGTTAATGAAGACAAAACATTTAATTATGATAAATTACATGAAGTTGTAAAAGTAGTGACAGATAATTTAAATAGAGTGATTGATATAAATTTTTATCCCACAGATAAAACTCATAGAAGTAATATGCGTCATAGACCCATTGGAATTGGAGTTCAAGGTTTAGCAGATGTTTTTGCTTTAATGAATATTGCATTCACTAGTAATCAAGCTAGAGAAGTTAATAAATTAATATTTGAAACTATTTATCATGCAGCTGTGGAAAAATCCATGGAAATAGCCAAAGAACGGTATGATCTTATTCTACTTGCTAAAAAACATGGCAGAGCTGAGGTTAATGGTGTTTTATCACTATTAAATCAATACGAATATCATATGGAACAAAAAATTTATTGTGGTGCTTATAGCACATTTGAAGGTTCTCCTATGTCAGAAGGTAAATTCCAATTTGATATGTGGGGAGTAACACCATCTAATAGGTATGATTGGATTTTATTGAGAGAACAAATTAAAAAATATGGCGTTAGAAATTCGCTTCTTTTAGCTCCAATGCCTACGGCTAGCACAGCCCAAATATTAGGTAATAATGAATGCTTTGAACCATTTACTAGTAATATTTATACTAGAAGAACATTAGCAGGAGAATTTATTATTGTAAATAAATATTTAATGAAAGAATTAATAGATTTAAAAATATGGAATGAAGACATAAGAAAAAGTATTATTGCGAATAATGGAAGTATTCAACAGATTATTGGTATTCCTACAGAACTTAAAGAAAAATATAAAATTGTTTGGGAAATACCTATGAAAACATTAATAGATATGGCGGCTGACCGAGGTGCATTTATTTGTCAAAGTCAAAGTTTAAATTTATGGATGGAAGAACCCAATTATAAAAAATTAACATCCATGCATATGTATTCATGGAAAGCAGGGTTAAAAACTGGTATTTATTATTTAAGACGAAAAGCCAAACATCAGGCACAACAATTTACTATTGAACCTGAAAAAAAAATGGATAGTAGTGAAAATGAAATTTGTGAAATGTGTTCTTCCTAATATGCCTCTCTCATTAATGTTCTAACTTCTCTGTTTATCCTAGTTATATCTTTATTATTCTCTATTTTACAAAAACATCTCAGACAAATTAATATATCAATTAAAGCATTATGCGTGTTTTTTGGAATTTTTTTAAATAAATGAAAATGCAGTTCACTTAGAGTTGGAAATTTAAAATATGTTTCTCCTTCTGGATTTATTTTTTCTATTTTACAAATTTCTGTGCTATTTCTCATTGTGCAATATGTTTGTCCTACTTCCATTTTTATTTTATTTCTTACTCCTTCTACCATAATCATTCGCTTATCAAAAGAAACATTATGGCCCACTATAAGGTCACATTGTTTCGCATATTCATTAAATTTATGTAATGCCTCTTTTATTGTTACTCCTCCATTCAACATTTCCCTAGTTATGTTATGTACTTCTTGACTTTCTTTTGAAATCTGGGTATCAAATGCTATATTAATATAGTCATTCACTAATATTACCAGTTCATTTGTCTCAGTATCATATACAATATAAGACAACTGAATAATAAAAGGCCATTGTTGAGTTTGGTAAATACTTGGATTCCTTTCTTTTGGCAATCCAGTTGTTTCAGTATCAAATACTAATATTCTCATTCTTTTAATACTTACAACTAATTTGGATATTAAAACTTCAATTTTAATTTTAATATAATTGAAGTTAGTTAAATAGAACATATCTATTATATATAATGGAAGCACCAATAATACAACCAGTATCAGAATTAAAAAAAAAATCAAAAGAAGAATCTAAAAAAGCTGAATTAGAAAAAAAAATAGATAAATTTATTATTGAATATAAAGAAACTATTAATAAACAATTAAATATTCAGAAAAAATATGGGTCTAAAACTTGTATTTTAAATAATATACAACATTTCAAGGATGAATTTGATAATTTAGATAAAAAATACTATACAAATGGAGATAAATCTTATAATTTAAAAGAAACTATAATATTTATTATAGAATTATTTCATGATCATCTAGATAAAATTTCTATCAAAACATTTGAAAGAATGAGAGAAAAAATCAATTCTGAAAAACATTCCAAATATTTTATTAAAACTATTTTAATTGCGCCTTTCTCTCTAATTGATATTCAATCATCATCCATTAAATTCAATCAAGCATATGAAATCCATAAAAAATTAAATATTTCTATTAGCGATGATGAATTAGTGAATAAATGGGCCATATTTGCTTTACAAGACAATAATGGTTCATTTTACAAAATTAAAAGTCATCCTAATTCTAATAATTGTTATAAAACATATTCAGATAGACCTTTTAAACAAGGTTGGTATTTTATGTTAAGAAAATTTTGTGAAGATAAAAAAATATTGAGTAATTATAATAAATATTTAAATATTTTAAATTCAATATTAATCGAACATTCTCAATACAAAGGATTATATGGTATTAAAGAATTTGTTGAATTAGAAAAAAATATTGGAGAAAAAGTTATGAATATGTATCATGAATGTGATAATTTCATTGATGAAGATAAATTTAATAATTTTATCATAGATTTTCAAAATAAAAAAAATATTACACTAACAAATGAACAGATTAAGGCTATTAAATATGCAATAATCGATGATTTATCTATTATTACTGGACCTCCTGGAACAGGAAAAAGCACTATTACAGAAGCCATTATTGAATGGTATCAAAACGAGAATCCTAAATATAATATTTCACTTCTAGCACCAACAGGTAAAGCTATAAAAGGATTACTTGAAAAATGTAAAAATATAAAAAATAAAGCGATATGTGGCACATTACATAAATGTCTGTTAAATACATTTCCAAAAATTAGAGATGAAAGAGAGGAAGGGAAAAGAGAAGATAAATTACCCCATACAATAGATACCTTTATTGTTGATGAGGCTTCTATGCTTGACATATTTATGTTTAATAAATTATTATACTACTGTGAATATTTTCAATGTAGTTTACTACTTTGTGGTGATATTAAACAATTACCTCCTGTTGGAAAAGGACAACCATTTGCTTGTATAATAAACTCTGATTTGTTTAATACGCAATTCTTAACTGAAATTAAAAGACAGGATGAAGGTAAATTAAAAGATTGTATTATTAATATTAATAATAAAACTCTTTCTGACAAAGATTTTGATGGAATAACTACTACTTTTATTGAACATGATTTTAAGAATGTTCGTAAATCTATTCATTTGTTCAAACAACTAGTACAAGATAATGGCAAAGAAAATATCGGAATAATTACACCTGAAAACGATAAAGAACCCGGAACATTCGAAATGAACAAATTTTTACAGAATGAAGTATATAATCCTGATAATGCATTTTATCATGCTTACTTTAAAGAAAATGATTTTGTTATGAGAACAGAAAATAAATATGAAGAAGATGTAATAAGAGTGAATGGTGATACAGGGATTATTAATTTTGTAGAAAAAGAAATTCCTGATAAAAATGGCAAAGTAAAGAAAAAAAAATTAGCACAAATTTTATATGATAGTGATGGATATAATGAAAATAATTTTGAATATATAGATTTAGGTGATATTAAAGATAATTTTACATTAAATTATTGTAACACCGTTCATAAATACCAAGGTAGTCAAAAACCGGTAATCATATTTATTTGTTCACCTCTTCATAATAGTTTATCATGGGGCACTAACCGTTTAAAATTAGTATATACAGCCATTTCTAGAGCTCAAAAAAAATTAATTGTCATTGGTGACAAACAATTGTTCTTTGATGTACAAAATTGTCAAGATGAACCTTTTGTGTCTAGTTTTATGAGTGAATTTATTACTTATGAATTTTAATGATACATTTTACAAACACCATAGGTCTTGCGGTGCCATTGACTTATTCCATTATTCGATATACCTTCTAGATGTTCTTTTGTTCCATATCCCTTATTTTTATGAATTCCATATTTTTCTTTTAATTCTGGATTTTCTTCACATAGCTCTAATATGTATTTATCTCTCTCTGTTTTAGCTAATATTGAAGCTGCCGCAATAGCACAATATTTATTATCTCCGCCTTCAATACATTGATGTTCTACTGGTAAAAACATTTCATTCTCATAACGCATATAAGGTTTGAAATCATTTCCATCAACTAATAAGAAATATTCCTTTTCTTTATCTTTCATTACTCCTCTAACACTATCATGCATGCTTGATAATACTGCTTGGCGAATATTTATTTTATCTATATTTTTTTCATCATTATAGGTAACATTCCATGCTAATGCATTTTCTTTAATATAATTAGCCACTTCTAATATTTTTTTTTCACTACTAAATTTTTTACTATCTTTTAACCATTCATATTTAAATGATGTATCTTTAGGTAATATCACTGCGGCGGTATATACTCGTCCAAATAACGGACCTCGTCCCGCTTCGTCTATTCCAATTTCTAATTTATCCCAATCTTCATTATAAAATTTTGTTAGAGGTTCTGGTTTACTTCTTGGCATAATATTTGTCATATTGTAATATTTTATTATTTTCTTCAATTTTTAAATTTTCTTAAAGTATATTATATAATGAAGTTCCAAAAAATACATTTATTTATCATTTTATTATTGTCATTAATCTTCTGTGGGTGTTTAGGAACATTTATGAGAGAAGGTATGGCATCTCAAAGATCATATACTAGTTCAGAAGGTAATACAATTACCAAAACTACTGGACCAGCTGGAAGTACATCTTATACAGGACCAGGGGGTAATATTGTTGCTACTGGTCCTGCCGGACAAGCTGTTGTTGCTACTACAGATAATACTGTTAATGGTATTTATTATTCTGATATTCCTCCTGGTCAAGAAGACCTTTACATTTTAAAATCTGAAGTAGTTCCTCCTGTTTGCCCTGCTTGTCCGCAAGCATCGGCTTGTCCACGACAAACAGCATGCCCTCCTTGTCCTCCATGTGCTAGATGCCCTGAACCTGCATTTGAATGTAAGAAAGTGCCTAATTATTCCAGTTCTAATGATAACTTTTTACCTAGACCTGTTTTAGCAGACTTTAGTCAATTTGGTATGTAAATCTATTTAAATATTATTTAATAAATTATATTAAATAATATGCTATTAGGGTATAAAAAATCGGAACCACGGATTATTATACAACCTTTAACCAAAGAAAAACTTAAATTAATCCATGAATTATTTATTAAGGAAAAACGAGTTCAAAGAAACCCATGGGTTTAATGCTTTCTTGTTTTTCTTCTTTTTGTTTTCTTTGTCTTTTTAGATTTTTTGACTTTCTTTACTTTCTTAGATTTTTTTAATTTTTTTGTTCTTTTTCCTCCTAAGGTAATTTCAATATTTTCTAAGCCATAAAAAGGATCTAAAGCAGCCATCATTGCTTCTTGTGCATTTGTGCTTGTGTCTTTAATTCTATCAATGGTATTACAAATAGCTCGTTGAACATTGGTAAATCCACTATAAGTAGTATCACTAATAGACGAAACTGTTGTTGCTGCTGCTGTTCTAGATTGAGTTATTTTAGTTTGGATTTCATCCATTTTTTCTTGTAATTGGGCTTGTTTTTCAGAAATAGAACGAGTGATTCTTCCTGTGTACTCACTCAAAGCAGCTTGTTGTGTATTTAAACTATTATATATGCTCTGTAAATCAGCTAAAGCACTTTGTTCAGTTCCAGTGTATCTTCCTAAAGCTACAAATGGACCTATTTTTACTCCTACTGTAGCTATACTTCCAACTGCACTTCCAACGGCACTTGCGACAGGCGGAACTGCTGATCCAATTGCACTAGCACTAGCGCTTCCAATAGATGCTCCAACTTGATAGGCTACTGAACTAGACCGTTTTACAATCTCATATACAGCATTAATCGAATCTATTGTTGCTTTATCTAAACCAAATGTAGTCATAAAAGTTGCTAAAGCTTGATATCCTGCATATGTGCCTACTATAGATGCAGCTATACCTCCTAAAACTATTGCTGAATCCACAGCCATTTTAACTTTCCAATTAGTTTCACATAGACCACCTCCACGCATTTTACGCATTCTCTTTTTTCGTCCACCTATTTTATAATTTACTGGGTCTTTTTCGGCTAAACGAGCAGATCTTCGTAAGGTTTCTTCTAATGGTGGGGTTGTAATTGAAACAGCTTGCATTAAATCTGTTAAAGCTTGAATTTGTTCAGGTTCTAATCCAGACATTATAAAATAATAATATATTATTTATAAAATTATTTTATTTAAAATTATTTTATTTAATATTTTCTTTTAGTTTTTCTTCTTTTTGCTTTCTTTGCTTTCTTAGTTTTCTTAGCTTTCTTAGCTTTCTTAGTTTTCTTAGCTTTCTTTGCTTTCTTTGGTTTTTTAGTTCTTTTCTTTTTTCCACCAAAACCTATTCTTCTTTGTTCTGGTGGTCTATAAACTACCATTGCAGTACTTTTTTTGCTAACTGCAGTAAGAATGTCTTGTAAAAAATTTGCAATTAATGCATTTTGTTCAGCACTTCTACTTCTTGAGAATATAGTCTTATTAAACTCTATTAAACTTTGTAAAGATTCTTGAATACTAGGTTCCCTTAAAATTGTAGCTATTTCTATTTTTGCTTCTCCAGCTAGCCTTTCAACAGGTATAATACTATCACACAACTTTGTAATTATAGTTTCTAACTGTTCCTTTGTTAAATCTCTTTGATAAATTGCAGCAATTATCTGACGCATATCTAATTTTTTTATCTTATCGGCAGCATCATTAACTAGTTTATCAGCATCTTCATCACTTATATCATCTGGTATAAAACTAATAATCCATCCAAAAAATCCCATTAATATACCATTTATTAAACCGGACATTGAATAAGCTAACATTATAGTAGTTATTATTTGTCTATAATGATTAAAAATTTCACCTATTTGATAAGGAACATTTGGAACTTTATACATCAACTCTCCAGCTACAATTGGTAAGATTTTAAACATTTCATGAGCTATTTGTAGCTTTCCCTCTATATTAGATTTTTGTGAAACCTTTGTGGTTTGTGTGATATAACCAAACATATTAGAAAAAAAACTGCCTGTAGCTTCATAAGGATCATCTGCAGCTGCATTAATACTTTCTAAATCTTTTTGAAGATTTTCAGTTACACGTTTACCCAATTCCAATATTTCCTCAATAGCTTGTTTTTGTTGTTCTGATACTTCTATCATAGATGCTATTTCGGTAGAATATGGTTCTAATAGTTGATTTACATAGGCATTTGTTCCATCCTTTATTACTCTAAATGTTTGCCATACAGATGGTAATGGTATGTCGTTATCAGTCACAGTTTCATCTTCAGGAAGTGGTAAAAATAATGTAGGGAGAGTAGAGGCTCTATGTATATATTCAATCATAATTCCTTGTTCAGAAGATTCAAAAACATCTGGTTGAACATCTGGTCTATCAAACTCTAAATACATATCTGCCAATGATAACAATTTGCCCAAATTAGGTGTATCTATTGGTGCACTCAATTGTCCTCTTAGTGTCTTAATATTAAGGTCCCCAATGGCTTGTGATCTTCTCCAGCTGTCGGAGTAATTATATGATAAGAACATAGTAGTAATATAAAGTGTTAATATGGACATTATCAACCATAATAATTTTTTAAAACTTCTTCTAGATAAAATGATTGTTCCTCCTTTGCGTTTTACAACTAGCTCTCCTCCGTTTCCACCTTGTTGGATTAGTTTTAAAACGCGTTCAGGGTCATCAATACTATCAGTTGGTAATAAAGTAATTACTAAATTGGTTGAATCAATATTGATTTCATAGCGGATACATAAAATTGCTGCACACATTTTTAATGTAGGAAAATCAAACCCATTTAAGTCTAAAGGACGGAGAATTGTTCCTTCAACATTTATTTCACTAGTTAATATATGAATAATGTTATCTACACCAGCTTGAATTTTTTTATAAGACATTATAAAATAAATATATATAATATTTTATAATATTTATTCTTTTGATTTTTTACATTTACTATCCATTTGAAAAGTTTGACATTTAGATTCTTTAGGGACAATTTTTATTATACATCTAGCTTTTTTACCATATAAAGGTTCAGTGCACCCTTTTTCTTTTTTATTTTTACGAGTTTTGTTAAATTTAAATAATTTAGGTTTATCTTCCACACATCGGGCTCTGAAATGCTCGTATCGTTCTCTAACATCGCAATAAGATAAACCAGAATCTTTACCTAAATTCTTATTAATTCGTTCATGTAATCTATAAACATAACGCGAAAAACTATCTCTATTTTTCATACATTCCATTGTTAAAGGAAAAACTTTATAGTTTTTTTCTAAATTCATTCTACAATATTTACATGGTAATACATGAACTAAGTTTAGCATGAAATTTCTATAATGATTTTTTTGTTGAGATGTAGGTTCGACAGGGTAATTAAAACTCATCATATGTAATGAATGCCATAAAGCCGGTCCCCAAGAATATGTTTGCATACCATCAGGAGCATTATAATCTTTTTTAGAAAATACCCTTTTTTTGGATTGAGTTTGTTTTTTACTTTTAATATTTTTACGAGTTTTCATATTACATTATTTAGAGAAAAAACTTTATTCATATATTATAATATGAATTCATCTTTTAATAATTTATACCAAAAATTTTGTGATGACACAAAGACAGCATTTTATTTAAATATTACAGCTATAATTTTAATTTTTATATTTTTAATGGGTAAGCAAACATCTATATCTTCTCATATTGCTAGATTAATAGTAATATTATTACTATTTATATGTATATATTTAAATCTAACATCCTCAGCTTCATTATTAGATTGGAAAAATATGGGGAATTTGTTATTAAATCCGTCTTTAGCAGAATTAAGGAATAATTTATTATTAAATATAATGTATTGTATTTTAATGTTTATATTCATAGTTTATTTAGTGGGTGATTTTATGTAATTCGTTAATGAGTATATTGTTTTATATAGTAAAAATATATATGTTAGAGAAAGTATCAGGATTAATGACTAATTCACGATTTTGGTTGATATTATTAGCAGTTATATTCTTTTTATTCTTGGCAGGATATGTTTATAAATCTTATGTATCTCCAATGATAAAAAAAGAATTTATTCCTAATGATGAATTTCCACAAAAACAAGAAGAAAATAAAGAGGGCGAAGAAGTATTAATTTATATATTTACAGTTGAATGGTGTCCACATAGCAAAAAGGCATTACCAGTATGGAATGAATTAAAAGAGAAATATAATGGAAAAAAATATAATAATCAATTATTAACATTTATTACGGTAGATGGTGAAGAAAATTCAGAGTTGGCAGATAAATATAAGGTTGAAGGATTTCCTACCATTAAATTAGTGAAAGGCAAACAAGTAATAGAATATGATGCCAAACCATCTAAAGAACATCTAGAAGAATTTTTAAAATCAACATTGGGATAATTGTTTTTGATATTCTAAAAACTGTATAGCGCAATTGATACCATATTCAACTAATTCTTTTCGTTTATCAATTTCTATCAAATTATTTAACCATGTTTCATAATTTGTTATATTTTTATCACAATAACATTTTACTTCATTTGGAATATTATTATCTGCAGTGGGTTGTTCATGTCGTAATTTATTTAAAATTTTTCCAAATATAGTCTGTATATATTCTAATAAATTCATTTTATCATTTAAATGAATTGTATTCATTGGATAAGTATTTCTTATTCCTAATATTTCTTCTTTTTCACATTTTTCATTATCAAGGCAATATTTAATTGGATAATTATTTAATAAGCCTCCGTCTATGTAACAGGTTTCTTCATAAAAAACTGGTTTACAAAAAATAGGGAAAGCAGTTGTCATTTCCAAAGCTTTAATTAGGGGTAAATCTGGAAATGTTTTATAAGATATATCTACACATTCTAATGTATCGCCTTTAACTGTAATAAAATGATGAGCAATGTTAGTATATTCGTAAAATTCTTTTAATGTTATATTTAATGAGATTTCTAATGCTTCAAATAATTTTCCTAAAAATCCCTCTACAACATTGAAAGAAAACAAACCTTTGGTATAAAATAAATTAAAAAAATCTTCTGGTAGAATTTTAAATACTTTTTCCCATGGTCGTTTTATAATGTAATCGTCTAGAGTTTGCCATTCATATTTTAAAGATAAAATGACTCCAAAAATTCCTCCTATTGATGTTCCATAAATAGATTCAATATGATTGATATCAAAAAAATGATTGAGAGAAAGATGTTTTAAAACACCATAACTTATAAGACCAGTCGGTCCACCGCCGTTAATAACAATATGTTTAATCATTAATTATATATAATCGTATCTTTTTAAAACTTTTTTTCTCTTAAAAAATTAATATGAATATTTTTACATTATCTGATGAAAGTGATTTGACAGATAAAATAAATTTAGATGACTTATTTGAAAAGAAGAGAGAAATTGCGGAAAATAAATTACAGTTGTATAATAAAATTTTAAATAGAATTCATACAAAAATTAAAATGACATCTCGTCAAAATCTAGGTAAAGAACAATTTTGTTGGTATTTAATCCCGGAAATGATGATTGGTATATCTAGATACAATGTGCAAGAATGTACTGGATATATATTAAGAAAATTGAGAGAAAATAATTTTGTTGTCAGATATACTAATCCAAATTTAATTTTTATAAGTTGGCAACATTGGGTTCCTGGGTATGTCAGACAAGAATATAAAAAACAAACAGGAAATACTATAGATGGTTTTGGAAATGAAGTAACGGAAAATGATAATAAACAAATAAAAGACTCAAGTGATCCAAATAATTTATTATTAAATAATTCTGATAATTCAATTAAATTAGATAAAAATAAAAATAAAGATTTTAATTCGGTTAAAAACTATAAACCATCTGGTATTTATAATAATGATTTATTACAAAAAATTCAAGATAAATTTGAACCAAAATAAAATATTATTGTATAAATTTAATTATTAATATATTTTATATGTGGCGGCGTTCTTCAACCTCATCTAATACAGAAAATCCGTTCGGAGATATACCTTTTTTTGTATTTTATAGCACAGTTTTATCAAGATTAGCGTATTTTACAAGTGAAAATTTTTTACCAGCTTATTTAGACATTTTTGGACCAATTATTAATACTTCATTAATGAAAGATATTAATGATGCACCAATAGACAAAATATTTGATCCATCTATTTATACTAAGACAATTAAAACACAATCAATACCAACTTTTGATTTTGAAGGAAAATCCCTTATTGATTTTAAAGAAATGGCGCGTAAAATTAATGAAGTAAATAATAAATTTGTTACTAGGAGAGATATTAAAACACCAGTAGGGCAGCAAGTAACTGAAATGAAAAATATAACAGGTGGTAGTGGTCCTAATGATAACTACACGGTTGCTTATATTTCCATATCCACCTCTAATTACGCAGGGTATTATATATTAGTAGACACAAGAATGCCTAATTCTATATTTGTTTTATTTAGAGGAACATATAGTGCTAAATCGGCAGGGTCATATGCAAAACATACATCCATAGTTCCTTTTGATATAGCTACTGAATTGGACAAACAAAAATTACAACTGTTATTAAATAAGAACCAAGGAAAAATGTTTGGTGTATTAAAAGGAATAAATAAAATTTTAGAAGATGTTTACCATAGCATTATTGAAAGTATGGTTTATTTATCTAAAACTTATTTAAATGCTAGTTCTCCTGGTTCAATCAAAGTATATACAACTGGTCATTCATTAGGTGGTGGATTGACAACTTTATTTGCAGTAGACTGGATGGGATTAACAGAATTACCACAATACCAAGTAGCTCCATATGATATTTTTTCAAAAAAAATATGTTGCGTATCATTAGCTTCTCCAAGAGTATTAAGTCCAGCGTATTCTAATTTTTTTTGTGAAGAAACGGTTAAAGGAAATATTTTATTTAGACGAGTTACAAATAGGGGGGATCCAGTCCCAGGGTTACCAAATAAAAGTTGGGGGGCAATGAGTGAGGGATATCAGCATCCATGTAGTGCAAAAAAATATGCTGATACTCAAAGACAAGTAATCAGTTTAGACTGTGGTTCTGCACAATCTGCGAATGCCCCTGATCTTTCTAAACCATTACAATGTAGAAAAACTAAAACCAGTGCATTGGCAGGAAATATCAGTGGGAATATGCTTGCACACACAGCTTATTTATATATAAATTTCTTTAATGCAGTAGATATAGGAGATATGATAATATCAGGAGTCCCTTCATCACTCAAGAAAAAAACTAGTGAAATAACAAGAACTGTTAAAGCAGAAACAAATGTAAGAATAATAGTAGGAGTGGGGAAGATAATAGGGAATTCTACCGATTTGGAATTTAAAGATGATTTTTTTACTTTGAATGATCTAAGGTCAAAACCGGTAGATTCTAGTGATCCTGATGCTCCACCTACAGTATCTACAGATGCATTGATGAATCAAGAAGTATTTAATAATTTGATAGAGAAAATGACCCCCATGAATGTAACTGATTTAAATCCATTATCACCTACAGAGTTAGTTAATCCATCAGTAGATCCAAGTAAATTAATGCCTACAGTTGAAGGGATAGTTCCTACTACGGCTGGTGGAAAGAAAAAGAGACACACTAGAAATAACAAAAGAAAAACAAATAAGACTGCTAGAAAAATGAAAGGAAAATCAAGAAGAAAATACAAATAAGTGAAATTATGTAGTATATAAAATAAATGATAAAGGAAGTGGGATTTATCATTTATACAAAACATCACAAGATTTGGGGGGTAAGCGCGACCCCAAAAATGGATTTCCCGATTTCCGAGGATAAAACTTGACATGTCCCTTGATATCAAGCGAGCTTTTTCAGCCAAAAATCTAATATTCTTATTTTCATGATGTAGTAGCTTGTCTACATGATGTAGTGAAGGAAAATGGTCAAAAAAAGGGGTGTGTAATCGATAGATGTAGGTATTTTACATTTTCACAAATTTTCAAAAGTGATTTGGATTTTCAAAAAAAACACACAACTTTTTGTTGCAAAAAATCAAAAGTTGGAAATAGGATTGGAAAAATTGGTGAAAATGCATTTTAGACCATAATGCTCACAATTCAAAAAAAATAATTCTAAAAATGTTACCAACAGAATTTTTATTTTTAAGGGAAAGTATTTAGAGATATTTTCTCAATGCTTACTATATGCTTACTAATGCTTACCAAATGAACGAAAATGAAAACCTGAATTTTTTCTGTAAAAAGTGTAACTATTCATGTAGCAAGAAAAATCACTTCGATAGACATATGTCCACTAGAAAGCACAAAAATGCTTACTTTATGCTTACTAATGCTTACCAAAAGGCCCGAAACGGGCCTAAAAACGGGCCTTCTACATCTTCCAAGGACCATTCTGACAAATTATCCCAAAGTAATGTAGAGAAAAATAAAGAGGAAAAAGGGCATAAAAAAGGGCCCTCTACATCTTCAAAAGAGATAGTTGCTACCTTTTCAAAACCTAATGTAGACATGAATGTAGGGTCTAGTGAATGTCTGAAAAAGGGCATAAATAATAGCCCTCCATTATTCAAGTGTATATGTGGGAATTCTTATAACCATAAACAAAGTTTATCACGACACAAACGCAATTGCTCCATAGTTCTAGGTAAAACTCAACTAATAGATAGTTCAAAAACAGATACTTCTAGTGGTATAGATAAAGATATGTTAACTACATTAGTTAGTACAATGGCAAAATTTAATCTAGATAATCAAGAGACATTAGTTAAAGTTTTGAAAGAGATTATTCCTAGTGTAGGGGTAAATAATTCAGTAAATACGAATAGTCATAATAATATTAATAACAACTTTAATATCCAGATGTTTTTAAATGAGAAATGTAAAAATGCTATGAACTTGACTGATTTCATAGAAACATTACCTATTACTAGTGTTACTTATGATAATACTATCGAAAATGGACTTACTAAAACTATCACTAATATGTTTGTTGATGGCTTAAATAGTATGGATATACTAGAAAGACCTATACATTGCACCGATCCATCTAGAAAAACTCTCTACATTAAAGATAATGATGTTTGGGAAAAAGATAATAATCTAAATAAAATTGAAAATAGTATTACTAGAGTAGCTACAAAACAAAGAACTATGATTAATAAATGGCAAGATGCCAATGAAGGATGGAAAACGGATGAAGACCTTCAAACTAAATTAACTAGTCTTGTTTTTAACTCCATGACTCTAATAGAACAAGATGAAAAAGAAACAAATAAAATTATTAGAGCAATAAGTAAAAATACACATTTAACACAAGAAATTAAAGACGAATATAAATAATATTATTTATTGTGTTAAATATTATTTATTTTTACACATTCAATCATGTAAACTTAGATTGGTCCCATTGCAGGAGTAGCACCTGGTATTCCTGAAGAAGTGGGTGGAGGTGGAGGAGGACCAAGAGGAGGAGGACCAAGAGGAGGGCCAGAAGAAGTGAGTGGAGGAGGAGGAGGAATTGATGGGCCTCCGCTACCATCAGGTGGTAAAGCAGGAGGAGTGCCTTCAAT
>Ga0222713_10001256_pt1 | contig 28917 bp, 10 predicted proteins | sample C33_649DmetaG_FD_165061 | JGI IMG/M metagenome (GOLD analysis project Ga0222713, IMG submission 165061) | Estuarine water microbial communities from San Francisco Bay, California, United States - C33_649D | ecosystem: Environmental > Aquatic > Marine > Unclassified | place: USA: California... | reverse complement strand
GGTTGGTTTCTTTTCAGTTACTGCAGTCTGTAGTTTTGATCCAGGATTCTCACGACGGTATGCATTAACTGCTTTTTGGCTTAAACCATCAGTCTTATCTTGACGGTTTACTTTTTGCCAATCCTCCACTTGCAAAAATTGCTCACCTGGTTTTACATCGGAAATATAATATGATTGAACTTTTGCTCCAGGATAAACCTTATCAAGTTGATCTTGAACTTCTAGTCTACTTGGTTTTGTTGTTTGGGGGAAGAACATTTTAATTGCTAGATATTTACCTCTCCAGTTCAAAGTAACTAAAATAATATTTCCAGTTTTTGCAGGAATACGTACTGACTCTCCAACTAACTCACTTCCAATACCTTGAGATGCTTTGAGTGGTTCTGGTTTCACTAGATCAATAAATTCAACGTATTTATTGCCTTTAGCGTCTTCTATGGTCACTGATTCTGATTTATTACCCCAATTAGCAGCACCAACTTTACGGCACTTTACAAGTGCTCCTGAAGCGTATGCAGAAGGCCAAACACTGTATCTAGACTTTACTTTCTTGTAACAAGCATCTTTCTTTCCACTACCTTTACCTTTAACATCTTCTTCCGACATTGCTTCTTCAGGAACACAATTCGGAACCATTTTACTTCCTTTCTTTTTCATTCCAACTTGTTTATATCCATCCCAGCAAGGTCCCTTTGCCTCTTCAATATTGTCATGCTCACCACTGTCAATATAGTCTGCTGCAGCATCAAGATAGTCTGCCGCTTTAGTAATTTTTGATTGAACCCAGGCTTCAATCTCACCTTCACCCTTACCCATTTTCTTTTTCAATCTTTTGGCAGCACTCATAATTGTGGAGAGTTCTGATCTTGCCATTGAATACTCATGATCCTTTTCTTTTGCTTCGTTCATTTTCTTCTTTGGACTATCTGTTGAAACATAAGTTGGTTTTGCTGCTCCAGTTTTTTGCTGTTGTCCTGGATCAGCAGCTTTTTTTCTTCTTGCTGCAGAACGTCTTTCTGCAGGTGTCATTGATGCTCTCTTTGCAGATGATACGCATTTAGGTGTACCTTCTCCTGGTTCATCACTTGCACAAGTTCCACCAGTGACTACGTTTACCCAACCTGGTTTTCCATCTTTGGAACTTGATGACTTAAACCATTTATGTAAAGAACCTTCATAAGCAAGACCTCTTTTGGTATGCTTAAGTTCTCCTTTTTGCTTAGCAATCAACTTTTTTGATAGTTGATCTGCTTTTGTTGTTGAAGAAACATTCTCGTCAGGAATACCTTTTGAGGGTTTATCATAAACATCAACATCACCATCGTTATCACGATCAACATACTGAACAGTTGCGTGATGAACTAATTGTTTTAAATCTAAATTAGGATCCAACTGATGTTGTTTTCCTTTTAGATGTGGTGTTTTGTGGGAGAACTTCTGATTCTTCATTCAACTGGTTTTGATTTAGTTTCTTCGCCTTTTGCTCTTTTTCTTCTCGCTGCACAATGAGCACGTTGAGAAAAACCTTTTGGGTTTGAGCAATCAATACTCTTTTTATATTTATTCGTCCACTCTTCTTGAAAATCTTTAAATGTTTTCATCTGCTCTTTGTTGTTTTAAAAGTTTTGCTAAATCGGCGGTAGATCCAACAAACAAAGCATTTGTTACATTAGTTGGACCTTTTCCAACTTTCTCCTCTTCAACGTCTTTTAACTTCTTTTGTAAATCCATTAATTTATCTGTTGCATCTGCAACATTTTTTATAAGTTGTCCAGCAACTTCATATGCCCTTGGCATTTCACTTTCTTGTGCAAGTTCAAGAATACCATTTATTGCTTCTTGCCCCTTTTCTATGAGACTGTACAAATTCCCTCTGGTATATTCATAGTCTTTTTTAATATCATCTACTGAAGATGCTACTTTTTCAATTTTTGTTGTATTATCTTCTTCAATAGATACGATATCTCCAGTTACATTAAAAGTGTCATTAAGATCATCGAATTTTTTTGTCATTTTCATGTCACACTACCATCAAAACCAAAATCATCTCCGCTTTCAACCAAAGCATTATCTGCAGAAGTAATGGATTTAACTTCTGACCCCGATACATGAGATGTTATTGGTGTTGCATCTCTTCCTCTTTCAACAATAAGTGTGTTTCCTGATTTTGATTTTACATATACAGATTCGCCTTCAATGTCAAGATAAACTCCAGTTGAGATAGCGGATGCATCAGTGACAGCAATGGAAGTATCTTCTGTTGTAATATCAGATGCCAAGTTGGTTAAAACATTTCCAGTATAATTTCTAATAGCTCTTGGTTCAACTGAATAAACCATTGATCTTGCTGATAATGGTGATTGATCGCCAGCAATAAGACTGATAGTAGACTTTTTGATAATATCTTTTGTTGCTGTAGATACTGGACCAAATAGATATGTTTTCGCAGTAAATCTAAGTGTGTAAATTAATGCTCTTCGTGTTGTAAAGTCACCTTCATAATCATCTTGCATTGTTATGCTATCTAGATTTATTGCAATGTCTCTTTTTTCTGTAATTGAACCAACTAAGTCTACGGTAATGCTGTAGTGTGGTTGAAAGTATGGTAAGATCTGTTCTATTATTTGAAGTGCATCATCATTCAGTTTGCACATGATTGACAATTCAAAAATCATATTATATGGAACGGGCATATATGCCTTTTTTACCTCCGTTCCGTCATCGGGACTCTTACCTAAAAATGTTTGTGTTGTAGTTACCTTTCTTTGTGCATCATAATTTATTCCAGTCAACTCAAATGACATTCTTGGAAGAGTAATTTGAGTTGACTTATTTAAATCTGGAGATTGCTCTAAACGTGCCAAAAACTTTTGAGTTGGACCGTAAGCAAGTGGTACTTTTATTACACTAGTTGTATTTCCTGAAGAGTCTGTCTTTTTTATGGAAATATCATTAAAAAGAGTTCCAAAAGAAATTACAGTCTTTCTAAAAATTTCGTGATAAAAATATTCAAACATTTTATTAAGTATCTAGTGTAACTATTTAACAAACTTTGTATTAGGTGTATTTATGGCATTCCAAATGGATTTGATTGTGTAAAGTCTATTATTGAATCAGCTTCTATTTCTATGTTATTATTGTCAGCAAATCCATCATCTGTTGCCATTGTATTGATAATTCTTATTGCTCTTGAAGCTGCAGATTCTGAACCAACGACCCTTTCTCCAACTACAAATGTTCCGGAAATATTTGAAATCTCCAGTTCGTTTGTAGTAGCATTCCAACTTCTAACTCTTGCAGTAACTCTACTCACTGTACCAGTTATTGTTTCATTGAAAATAAATGATCCATATGATGTAGAACCAACACCAACGTTGTTTATTAACATAGTAGGTGCAACACTGTATCCAAGACCAGCGTTTGTTATTCTTATCGCTGTTATAGATCCTGCAGTGCTTACTACTGCAGTTGCAGCTGCAGAAACAGTAGTTACTCCAGTTAAGAAAATTTCATTAGTAAATGTGATGTTTGGAGCACTTACGTATCCAGACCCTGCAGAAGTAATAGTTACAACTCCGACAACACCATCACCAATTGTTGCTGTTCCTGCTGCACCAGAACCACCACCTCCAACAAATCTTATTAGTGGTGCGACTGTATATCCGTAACCGGAATTTACTATTGGAGCACTTTGAACAGATCTTGCTTTAGGATTGATATTATCATTACATACAACTATTCCAGAAATAAGTTCTGCCGTTGCTATTCCAGTCATACCTCCAGATGGAGCAGATGAAATTGCAACTCTAGGTGCAGCACTATAACCACCACCTCTGTTAGTAACAGTAATAAATCTTATTCCACCGTCAACAATACCAACTGTAGCTGTTGCAGTTGTTGCAGTGCCAACTAGAGTTAATTTTTGAATGTGACCAAGTATGATCGGATCAGAAGTTATATTACTTGACGTTGGTTCTAAAACATCATCAATTTCATCAATATTTGTATCAATTATCTCATCCTCATATCTGAACAGTTCGCATCTTAGTTCATATGTATATAAACCTTGCAATTGATAGAATGGTTTTTCATGTTCAACATATTTTACTTCAAAGATCCTATCACCAAGAGGAAAATAAACCAAATCTCCTTCTTTAGGTCTTGAAGATAGTTTAATATTTGGTTTTGACTTGATCAATGGAGATATATAATTTTCAAATCTTTCTCTTGAGACTGTAATAGTCAGTTCGTTTAATGCTTGAATACCAAACTTTGATAATATAGTCGGATTATTTCCATACCCGTCAAAATTTTCTACGTATGCTTCAATTGGGTATGATTCATCAAAAACAGACTCTATTACTTCCTTTAAGACTGTTTTTTCTGTAATATATTTTCTGGGTAGATAATAAACTTCTACCCCATACATTCTCAACTGCTCATTGATTAAATCTTGTACGAGTCCTTGCTCTGTCTTTGAGCCTTGAAGAAAAAATGGATTTAACATTATCCTATCATGTCAAGTGGTGGTAGTTCATATGTACTTGACATTTTTTCCATCAGAACATCTATCTCTTTTTGAGCATCATCATATATTTGCCTTCCATTTAGTTCTACTCCACCTGGTAGTTTAACTCCTTGGAATTTAATTAGGTTTTGACCCCACTGGCGTTTGATTAGTGAAGTTAGATACATCTTTAAGAATGAATCATTCCAAACCCTAGAATAATCATTAGGATCCAAAATCGTGTAACAATCTATGATGATGTAGTCATTTACAGAAACTGATGACCAATCAATATCCAAATATAATCTATCTTGTCTTTTATTAAATCTTATTTGCTTCTGGGTATTAAGTAAAAAATCTAAGTCTTCCAGATATGTTTTTACCATTGCATAACTTAGGATTTCAACTGCTCCCCAGTAGTAAACATCATTTAAGAAAAGTTGATACTTAACACTAAACATGTTATTTGTTATAGTGTTTGATCCATCAAATCTAAAAATTTTGTTTACACCAATTACTGATGGTGGTACTTGCAAATAATTACTATTTTCTTCAAACGTAAATGTAGTTGAAACTCCTGCTATCGTAGTAGTTGCTGTAGTAGTTGCAATTCCTACAGCATTATTTCCACCTCTACTTCTACCTCTGTTTATATCATCTTGAGTAATTTTATATTTGAAGAATGCTGGATAAACACCGTCAAAATGTCTTTCCTGGAAAAACTGAACGGCATCATCCACCAAATCATCAATTTGCTCATCTGCGACGTTAATTTCTAGTACAGGAGCTCCTAACTTCCTTTTGCAATAATCTATTAATTCTTGTCTAGTGGATGGTTGTGCCATTCTTTATCAACTCTTTAAAAATATTTATTACTTGAAGCTTGATACAACTTCTTGTTGCTTCAAATATAATTTACAATAACATTTTGCAACATTTCTGATATATTCAATATCCTCTATTTCATCTATTTCAGAACAAAATTTAAAAAATTCAAAACTTTTACTTAAATTTTCTAAGTCTATCTTGCTATGATCCATTTACCAAACTCCTTAATAAATTTTTGATCTCATCTAAATCACCTTTCATACTAGCAACATCAGACTCAAGACTTTGTAACTTTTGATTCTCTTCATCTTTTTTGTCTCTCTTAGAAACATATTCTTGATATTCTGACATGTTAGTGTTAATAATCGAGTTTGTTCTAGGATCACGTTTTAAATTACTGTGATCCTTTACCTTAATGTAGTCCATATCACGCCAGTGCAATAGTTCTCAAATCTTTTATTCTTGGTACATAAACTTGACTGCTAGATGTCATTATAATTTTAATTCTGTAAGTTCTGAATGCAGGTAATTGATCAGCAGTAAATGTATACTCAGAATAATCCAGTTCTTCTGATATGAAACCAAGTCTAGGAGCTGGTTGAATATAGAAATCAGAATGTCCTGTGCTATTGGCAAGATCATAAACATCTAGAGATAGATTTTCATACCCAGGGAATGGAGTAAAAATTGGAGTAAATCCTTCAGATTCGCTTATTGCATAGAACGCTCTAATATCAGTGTATGAATTAATATGAGCATTGAGGAAAAGTTTTAGAGAAGTTGCGGGATTTTCAAGTGTAATTTCTTTACTTAAATATTGGAATGCATGTGGATCATTATTAATAGAATTGACCCTGTTATCAGTAATATACTGCTCATTTGTAAATGGATTGTTAATTCTATTAGATGTCAAAATAACATTAGATCTTTGTGCGTCAATTACAGGACTAATTCTAGAGTCACTTGATTCTAAAGAAATTCTCATGTTTAGAGATTTGTTTCCAGGTAAATTGGAAAGGTATTCAGTCTCATTTATCTCAGAGTAAATTGCTCTTGGAGACTCAAGATAATTTACCGTGTTTAGAGTAACATTTTGGAATCCATTGTCTACATGTGGAATTTCATTTCCATCAATACTTGCAGAAGTTACTGTTCTAACAGAAGCATTAATTGCAGTTCCATTTACAGTTGTGTTATGTAGTTGTGGAGTAATAATTTCGTATGGAATATTTTGAGTTGCTTTAATATCAATTCCACCAGCAGACTTTGTTTGATTAATGAACAGTTTGGGGAAACTAGTGCTATCACTTCTACCAACTCCATTAATGCCCATATCAAGGTTCAATGTATAAGAATCAAATGTGATTGGGTTTGAAGTTGAAGTTCTATTTAAGTAATGTGTGGTATTAATTCTACGTAAGGAAACTCCAGACAATTCATACTTATAAACTGGTGTTCCAACTGGATAAGTTCTTGATGTTGTTCCAGTTCCCAAAGAAGCAGCAACTGCTCTTTGAATTTCTCCACCAATAGTTCCAGAGGAAGTTTCTGTATAAGAAATAACTTCATTACCAATTAACAAATAACCTCTATTGGTTGTTCCAACACCAACATTCTCAAATGTTCCAAAGTTTGATGAATCAACAACTGAAATAGGACCAGTTGATGTGGATGTATATTCGGAAGCAAGGGTTGTTGGAATTACATCTGGTCTTACATTTCCAAGAGTTACCTTATTATCTTCAAAGTACATGCCATGATTTCTATGATTCACAACAATGTGTAGTCCATCTGTAACAGTTGTAATATCATTTACAGGAACTCCACCACCAACTTGACCATTCAATTCAGTTCTTATTCCTGAATTGTTGACAAACTGTACCGTGTTTCCTGCTCCAGTTGTTTTGAACTCTCCTTGAACATTATCTAGAACAATCGTATTTGTGTTTGCAATTGAGACAAGAGATAGTCTCATGTCTCTTCCAACAGAATTGATACCTAGAGTGTTTACTGTGAATACGTCACCAATTTGGTATCCAAATCCAGAACTTGAAACTGTTGCAGCAACTGCAACTCCATTTGAAACGGTGATATTGGCCGTTGCATCAGAACCAGAACCAGTTACATTTACAAGATTTACGTTACTATAAGTTCTGGATCCTGCACCAATTGTAGGTGTGTATCCAATTCCAGAGTTAATAATATTCAGGTTTCCGGTAGCAATACCAGAATTTCCAACGTAGTTTCCAGATGCGTTTGAATTTGATTGCAGAACTGTATTTCCAAAAGTCAATTCGGAATCTTGAAGTGTTGATCCAAGACCAACTCTTACTCTCTTTGAGGTTAAGGAGAGTGAATTTGGCATTAGAGTTGCTACTTGATTATTACCCAATGTTAATTTTGGATTATAGAACTCTACCGAACCACTTGTCTGGAAATCTGCCCTGTAAAGAACAAATTTAAGATCTTCCCACTGGCTTGCTTCCCAAGTAGAAGCATTTTGAGACTTAAATAGCGATCCAAGATATGGTTGCTGAGCAACAAATGCTTGACTGATTAAGTCATTTTCACCAACTCTAGAAATATAAACCTTATATTTTGTAGAAATTGCAGCAACACAAATTGCATATTCAGTAGCACCTTCCAAGTAAACTGGAGCACTGAAATTAAATGTTGTTGGTACAGATCCATCAGCGGAAACATTTACTTGATCGGGATTTAATACAACCTCAGAGAATGGAAGTATCTTTGTTGTTGGATATCCACCCTGCATTGTTCTAATTTGCAGAGTAACAGGCATTCCCATATCATCTTTTTCTTGGAAGAAGACATCGCATTTTGTGATGAAAATGCCAGTTTGATCTTCCACTAAGAATGATTGTGCAAGAGGGTCATACCATATAATTCTAGCGTCTGCTTGTCTTACGGTGTCAACTTGTTGAGTACCAACAACTTGAGCACTTACAAGTCTATCAACATTTCTTGATTCTGGGAGAACATCTCTAGTTTGAATTCTAGCATTTCTAATTGAAATGATATTTTCTTGGATTGTCTCAATTGTTCCACTGGATGTAAATCTTTCAGTTGCTAATGTTTGTGCATTAGTTAAATTATTTGTTGAATCATTAATTAAAGTTAATACTTTATCTCCAGTAGTGAATACTGGATTTGATTGAACAGAAGGATCTGGTATGAAGAAACTTCCAATCAAAGTAGCGGATATATCAGCAATCAGTCTAACATTAGATATAGTTGCTTGAGCACCACTAGTTTGACCAACCAAAGTCATTCCTTGCTCAACATATCCACGATACTCTGGATTATCATTCATACTTGCAAGAGATGCAGTATCAACATTGAGTATTGTGGATGTTGATGAATAAGTTTCTGGTATTGTCTGATCTCCAGAAACATAAGGATTTATTGTAAAGAGTCTAGTTGGTGCATTATATGGACCTGATTTGTGATTTGACTGTGCAACTCTGAAGTTGATTGCGGCACTGGAAGCTGCATTTGTTGCAGCAGTTCCATTAGATCTTACAACTCCAATAACTTCTTCACCTACCTGGAAAGTTCCAGAAACCATTGAAATTTCAAGAAGTTTTGGTGTGCAGAATCTGCTAACATCAACACCATCAAAGAAAGCATAAATTCTAGAATTTGGTAGGAGTCTATTTGAAACAAATTGAATGTTTCTAGATCTCATTACAGTGATAGCACTTCTATCAGTTACTCTGTCTCCGAGAGAAACTCTTTCAAATACAGTCTCAAGTTCTGTTCTAGTTCCTGTTCTAGTTTCAACACCAACTTCTCTAATTTCTTCAATAGTATCTTCCCAAACTTCTGTAAAGTTTCTTACATCTACGTTTCCACCTCCAACAATTCTTTGCCATACTGTAGATCCTGGACCACGATTAATATTTCTTCTTTGAGTGGAACGATCTGAAATAGTCTCACCTGTCCAATTGGTTGTCCATGCACTCCAAACAGTCGGTGCAAATCCAGTATTTGGATCTACATTAAAGTCTCTTGTTGCTCTTGCAAGAGTTTCGTTATAATTTCCTTCAACTTGTTGGACGTTTGCTGCTATTCTATTTGGAACAACCCAAGTATCTGATGCAGGTGTTAGTTCTAGAGTTCCACTCCAGAAACTTACAAGGTATGGAGTTACACTCTCTGAACGAGTGGCAAAGTTTTGACGTAACCATTCAACCTCAACATAGTCAAGTGTAATTACATCTTCATTTCTTCTAATGTTTACTCCTTCAGGATCTCTAAATGAAGCATCAGAAGTTGGATCTACTCCAATTACTGGTCCAAGTGTTAGATCTAATGATGTTGTATAGTGAGATGGTCTTAATTCTTTATTTCTTGGGTCAATACTGTTTTTGATTGGAACTCCATCTTCTTGAGTCAAAGTTCCTGTAAAGTTATCAACATAGAATCCTGATTTAAATCTATTAAGTCCATTTGAGTCTGGAACAAAAAGATTTGCAGTATTTGTTTCAAGAAGTGATAGTGAAGTATAATATTCTAGATTTTTAATTCTCTTTTCAAGTTGGTTAATGTCAACCATTCTATATCTCTTATGATCTAAGAATGATAAAGATGCTTGACCAACTCCATATAAGTAAGGTGGAAGAGTTACCTGTGCTACCTCTAATGAATCATCAATTGGGATTGGAAGTTCTGGAGTTTCTGATGGAGAACCATATTGAATTTGGAATACTCCTTCTTTTGAAACGAATATTCTATCAATTCTTCCAAGATAATATGAGAACGTTGCTTCAATATTTTCATCAGAAGCAAGTATATTTGCCGCAGAATTTCCAGAGGAACTGAAAGTTCTTCCTAAAAATTCTAGAGGTGAACGGGAATTCTCCAATACAGTATATTGACTTACTCTTGGTCTTATATCAATAATATCGGTATTTCTGATATTATTAACTGACTTAACATCAGTTGAGTAATTGAAGGAATTATAAGATTCCTTGGTAGTAATGTCTCCATTATCAGCCGCATCATAATATGCGCTTGAGAAGTATACTACTACTTTTCTTGATGGTTCTTGTGCTTCTGGTTTTCTTGTCAGTTTACCATAATCATAGAATGTTGATTTCTGACCTGTTTGGAAAGTATAGTTGTATGAAATATCTGAACTAGAAGACTCAGTTACAGAAATTGTACCAAGAACTCTTGACTCTTCAAATATTACATTCTCTCCGTCAATAAAGTTTCCTTGATTTCTTACAATATACTCTATTTGATAATCTGTGGTCAGTTTTGCAACTACAGCAACAGCACCACTAGTCTGTCCTGTTATTTTCTCTCCAATAATAAGATCACTTGTTCTTCCAGTTGGACCATTTAGTGAAGTAAATGTCATTTTTGGTGCAGTTGGATCTGCAGTTCCAAGTGACTCATAAATTGCAAGTATCTCAATTACATCTGGATAATTTAGTGATATATTTTCATCCTGAACACGAGTTCCATATGGATAATTTCCATATTCTAAACCATCATCTGTTGTTGTGCTTCCAATTCCAGATCCTTGATACTTTGATTTATCTACTATAACACTATTAACTCTGTTCTTATATTTTACCTTATTAATAACGTTCGACTTAACTCTAGTTGTAATTAGAGTTGCCCCAGTGTCGTTAGAACCAAGATTTAGGATCTGAAGTTGTGTTGCATTATTTGTGATTGCAAATTTATCTCTGGTTAATACTTCAGATGTTCCATCGGAACGAACCAAACTATATCTTTCTTCATCAAATGGTAAGAATCTTTCGTTTGCACCTGCAACTACGGTGGAATCTAACTGATTACCTGAAATGTTTACAGTTTCTACCTTTCTAATTGTTAGTGTTGCATCAGTTAGATCAACTGATGAAATATTCTCCTTAGGTAGAGGAGTATATAAAGTATTATCAGAAGATGATTGTAAGTTTGTTTTTTGAAGTGTGAAATCTGATACCTGTAAAGTATTTGATGGTAGAATTGATGAGGTTATACCAGCAACAGTTCTGACTTCAGCAATTTCAATTGAAGTTGTACCAACACTTACTACTTTTGCAAGAACTGGATTTGGTAATGTAGTATCAGTATACTTTACAATGTTTAATGGTTTAAAATTATTTGAGTTAAATGACGGTGAATTTGATATTACTGTGCTAGTGTTTAAAACATAACTAATTGTGGAAGCAGCACCACTGAAAGCGTCTGCAACTCTTGTAAATGTGACTGCCATACCAGCAATCATGTCGCTAACGCCAGTGAATGTGGCAGCAGATCCCACAACCAGAGAAGAAACATTGGAGAAAGTTAGAGCTGTTCCAACAGTGAATGATCCTGCAGAAACTGCTGATGAATCAATATAAACACTTGTAGTACCAACACCTGTTACAGAAACATCTACAAGCTTGTTTGCACCAAATCCAACTGAGAAAGAACTTCCAATAGATATTCCCCTACCAGTTGTAACTCCAACAAAGAATTCGGTTAAACCAATTCCTGTTTCATTTTGAAGTGCTGTTGTAAATCCAACACTAGTTCCCGATGTGCTTGCTGCACCAATTGTAACAAAATTGCCGCCAACTCCAGTAACTTGGACGTTATTAAGAGCAGCAACTGTTCCTAGTCCAGCAATAGAGACTGTGCTTCTTGTTGTAATACCAACTGTATTTGCGACAAATAGAACAGTAGAACCAAAACTAATAACGCCATTAACTGTTGTTACAGTACTAATTCCTGTGGTTGTTGATGCTGTACTAATTCTTACGAATGAAGATCCAACAGATACTACTTCTACGCTAGTCAAAGCAGCGCCAACACTAACGGAACTTCCTGCAGAAACTCCTGTTGTGTTTCCAACATAAATGAAGTCGGAACCAATACCAATATCAGTAGAAAGAGTTGTATTTAATGTAGTTCCAGGTGTAGTTGACGCTGAACTAATTTGAATGAATGTTGATGCAACAGAAACAATAGGAGCATTAGTATATGCAATACCAATTGTGATAGAATCGCCAACTGATACGTTTGTTGTATCTGATAGATAAATGACTGTTGAACCGATACCAACATTTGCAGTTAATGTTGGATAAATGAAAGCAGTATTTGAATTATATCTTGATGGTGAGATTGTTGCTAAACCAACTGAAAGAGCATCAGATTGGATCACATCCGCACTAAATGTGGATGCAGCACTTACACGTCCATAAACAGATTTGATATCGGATATTGTGTAAGATGTTACAGCAATTGCAACTCTATTATTTTCTATCCCATCAAACAAGAAGTTTTCATTTTGAATGAACTCGCCGGTCTTTTGATAAACTGTGAGGGCAGTTCCTGCATTAACGCTGCTTCTTAAAAATGCAGTTGCTCCACTATACTTACCTTTAACAAAAGTTGGAGTTGATAAAGTAATTGGTTCGTTTAGCGTTATCTCAGTAAATGTTTGTATATCATAAAGAGATATTGCCCATCTATTTCTATTTAAATTTTCAGCATCATATTGCCCAGAATCTAGTTTGTAATCATAAACTCTAGCGAGTCCGATTTCTTTTCCAGACTCATGAATAGATGGAGATTCATTTGATCCGTAACTGACTGCAAATCCAACTCTCTGATCTCTTAGACTTAAAACAAAAGTATTTCCAATACCAATTTGAGGATTTCCGTAAGTTCTATTGAGAGATAAAGTTGGTCCTGTGTAATAGTTAAGTAGTTGATTTTCTAAAGTTTTTGTGTCTCTTGGTTTGGGAACATCCAAATAAGTTGGACTAATTGTTTCTACTTCATATCCTCTAACAATTGCTTTTCCTGGAGAAATTTGATACAACGCCAAATTATCTGTTGGTGTAGATCCACCATCAGTAGTTTGGTTTGCTGAGAAAACACCATTATTTCCCAGATTATTATTTAAAGACTCTCTTATTGATACTGTGAATGGAGAAACATAATAGTCTCCAGACTCTTGATAGGTCCTTCTAGCAAGTTCTTCAGAAAGACCACCTAAATTGTTATTTTTTGATAATGAACGTAGAACACCATTTCTGACAGTTGCAAGTTCTACAAAGTCATTATCTTCAAAATCATCAATACTCTTTTTATGTAATCTGGCAGATATTTTTAGTCTATCTGCACCTGGTGCAGAGTAATTATTAAATCCCCTAGAATTATCGTTAAGTGCTGGATCAATATCCGAATTTATAATGTCCTCTCTCAGTAGAAGACCAATTCTATATGATGGTGTGCTGCTATATTGATCAAGAATTATGGTTTCGTCTCTAACCGCAATAAACTGACCCTTCGCAAAATAAACTCCATTAGTAATTGAAAAAGCAGAAGCAACGGAGTTTGAATTTGTTGGAATTGTTGAAGCAAAAGGTTCTCCCGCAGCAATTATTCTTCCGCCAAAAGAAACTGTTTGATCAATTGTTAAAAGTTCTCCATCCGCAAAAACTGTGCTGGTATTATCTAATGTGCTTGAACCAATATAACTTACATATAGAGTAGCGTTTCCTCTTTCAGACTGATCTGATCGCAAATACTGTTTTACTACGGCACTAACACCAGAAGTTCTACCAGTAATTCTTCTATCTACAATTTGAGAAAGATATTGTGAAATATCTACTCCAAGATATTCGTTGTTCAGTTCAATTGCATAATACAGATTATTATATGCAATATTTCCAGGGATTACCTTTGCACCCTCTTTGAAGAAGTGTTGTCCAAACTTTTCAATTTGATTCTGTAATATTGACTGTAAAGTTGTTAGTTCTCTAGCCTGTATTGGATATCCAGGCTTAAACAACACTTTGTAATAGTCATTATTTGGGTCAAAATCATCAAAATATGGGGATACATTAAGATTAGTTTCCTGTGGCATGGTTGTTTAGAATTGCAAAATGATTTTGATATCTTCTTTTTGGTTTTGAGACCTTGTTATTGATGGTCTATTGTCAACGTAAATTATATTTCCACTATATTTTTGAACCTCGGGTTCAGAAACACCATTAGTAAATTCTTGACCCAAATAGTAGGTCCTACTATTTATTACGGTTGACAGACCACTAAATGATGTATGAATTGCCAAAGTAGTTGCAGTTCCGACAACTGATATTGAACCACCTGAAGAGGGGTTGCCAGTAAACCTATGCATAGTAAAACCATACAGAGGATTTGTATTTAAAGTTCCATCGGTATTAAACCCAGAATTGGTTCTGTCTTGCCAATACTTTAGAACTCCTGTTGTTTTGTCGTAAGAAATTACTCTACCAACTGCAGTGGATCCTAAACCAACGGTTTGTGTTACATAACTATCGGCAGCAAAATTTGCCGAACTATAACCAGTTCCTGTTAATCTGAGAGCATACACTGCACTTGCCTTTTCTGCTGTCAAATTATCTGTGGTTGATCCAAGAATTTTCGGACTCTCAACTATTCCTATTCTAGCAATTTCATTTCCAGTAATAAAATCTGGATTAGATGTATCATTTTCAATTCTAGAATAGATCAGGACATTTTTGGAACCGAGTTCTCTGTAAATGTCTGCACCATGTCCACCTTGGGGGGGAATAATTACATTAAATACTGGATTTGTCGTTGCAGCTGGTACTCCTCCACCAATTAAATCTAAGGTTCCAAATGTGTAACCACTACCTCCATTGGAAACCGTAACCGATTCTACTTTTTGATCATTATTAATGGTAACAATAGCTCTTGCTCCTGTTCCATCACCTTTAATTGGGATATTAGTATAAGTTCTATTAGCAGTACCAACACCAACACCACGATTAACAATTGTTACTACCTTTAACTGTCCACTGGTTGCTGCGTTTTCTCTTACTGCTGCTACTTCGGAATTACTTTCCCAATTCAATGGAACTGGCATAAAATTAGTAGTATCAAATTTTATAATATCACTTGGTCTAATAGTATAAAGATATTTCCAAAGGTAACCATCTCCACTAGTGCCTGCTTCTCTTGGTTCTAGGTCAATAAAAGTTGGTTCATCTAAAGATGGTCTACCTTCAGGATAATCTGGACTTGTTCCATTACTTAAACAAATGTAAACTCTGTAATCACTATTCATTACATAGTAATTGGCATCATAAAGACTAAAGGCATTAGATGGTTTTGAGCGATTTTCTGCTCTAATATCATGCCTATACATGTCATATGTAATACCAGACTGCCAAGTTACTTTTCTGATAACTGGTCTAACGTCAGATGGCGTAATTTTTTTCAACGCAATCATTGTATCCCAGTAACTATTTTCCTGGTCAAAATTATCTCTAGGATCTGGTGGACTAGTGTTCCAAGTAGAAATTACTTCTGTTGCGTTCGGAAGACCAACAAAAGTGTAATATGAGTTACTAGTCGATGCAACGCCTGCAAGAAAATTGTTTGCGTTTAATATACGAAGTTGATCAGTTATGATTGCGGACATTTTACAGCGTTTTTTATCTATTTATTAGGTGTTTATGTGTAGTTTTGGTATTTCAGAGGTACAAATCTTTTCACCGAAGCAGATGTAGAAAGACCTGAAATTCCATTTAATGTATAGGAATTAAATGCCTGAGCATCAATTCTGTCTCCAAGTAAAATTCTTCCCCAAGAATATTCACCAAAGAATGTTGTATTTCCACTTCCAGTTAGTGTATTATTGGTTACGCTAACCGTTACCTCAGCAACATAAGTAACTCCAACTCCAGGTAAAGTGGTTTGCGCAACAGAAACAGCAGCAACTTCATAAACATTATCTAAGAACTGAGTACCAATTCCCAGAACACTTCCGTTGCTATAAAGTGATGTTACACCTGCTCCACTTCCAACATTTGTGTTATAAGCAACAAAGTAATATCCTGTTTGAATACCACTAATTGTAGTTATACCAGAACTTCCCATAATATAAGATGATCTCAAATATGAATCTTCTGGAATGTAAAGTTTAAATACGATTCCAGTTGATGCAACACCTACAGATGTAGTTGAAACTCCAATTATTGTTCCAAAGTCACCCGTTAGTAATGATGTATTATTAACTTCATATGTTGGTGATGGTGGTTCAATTAGTACAACTGGTGGATTTGTTGAAGTGTATGCAGTTCCAGTCTCAGTTCCACCATAAGAAACAACAATTGATGTAACTATTCCAGAAGTTATTGAAGCAGTTGCGACTGCTCTTTGAGTTGTTCCCAATCCAACAGGATTTGCAATTGAAACTGCTGGAGTTGTGGAGTAACCTTTACCACCAGTGGATATAGCAACTGATGCGACAGTGCCAGCAACAGAGACAACTGCGGTGGCAGCTGCTGAAACAATTTCATCATTAGATACAATCAAAATCTTTTTCTGATTTAGTGAAGTTTGATTTTCATTATCTGGATCAAAGAAAGTTTTGATATTATCTACAAATATTACAGTAGATCCTGTGCCGACGCTTTGAATGATAGTTGCTGAAGGATTAACAAGTGGTTCATAGATAACCCTGCTCTTACCAACGACAATACCATTAACCAATCTATCACTTCTTTGTTGACACCATGTTACTGGTCTAATGCAGTTAACATCATCAGTAATTCCTGGACCAATGTATGGTGCAGTCTCAACAGTATCTGAAGAAATAACTTCGGTTAATAATCTTTCATCTTGCTGTATTGATGCAACACATAGTGATTGACTATCATTGATTGTTAAAGTATCACCGACCTTAACAGTTTCAATTACATCAACAAACTGAACATCAATCTCTCCACTTCCCTTGTAGAAAATAATTTTGCAACTATCTCCAGTCCCTTCAATTCCATCAACTGGTGGATTTGGTGCTTCGGCAAAAGTAATTACACTTCCACCTTCAAATGTGTAACCTTCTCCTGGAACTTGTAAGACATTATTTAAGAAAATTAAAAGGGTCGTTTGTGCATCAACATTTGATCCTGGTTTTGATCGTATTGTTACTGGTGATCCATTCTTACTGATTGGGAATCTTCTTCTAATACCATCAAATTTATCTTCAATTTTGTCTAGAACCTCAAGTTCTCCCACATTCCATCCACTGAAAGCGTCTGAAGCAGTTTTTTCAATAGTAATCTGAAATTCCGAGAAGGTTTTTGAAACATCAGTTGGAATTCCAGTTAATCCTCCTGTTTGAACAGTTAATATCTCATTATTTCCGTATCTGTATCCTAGATTGGAAATTTCAAAATCAATTACGCTAGATCCTTGACCAACAACAATATCAACCGTTGCTTCTGTTCCAAATCCAGTTGTTCCTAAAGAACTGTAAATTAAAGGTATATTGCTGTATGATAGTGGAGCATCAAAAACAACAACTGGTGGATTTGTTGATGTATAACCAGATCCTGGATTGGTAACAGAAACACTTACGATATTTCCATTACTTACCGCTGCAGTTCCAATAAATTCTATATTTGGCGTTCCAACCGATGATGTATAAACACCAACATTTACGACTGTTTGAATACCAGCTCTATACCCAGATCCACTGTTACCAATACTAATGGATGAGATTGTACCTGCAATAGATACAATCGCAGTTCCTCCTGCCGAAACCAAAGGTTGATATCCAAATCCACCAGTAGATCCAACAGAAATGATAACTCCACCAACTGGAACTGTTGCACTGTTCGGATCGGATGATGTTGATGTTGCTGCACCTAAGAAAGTAATGCTTGTTATTCCAGAATTTTCGGTAAGTTCATAATCTTGAGTTGGTGTTAGAGTTCCTTGTGGACCCTGGAATATTCCATTTACAAGAATAATTGAATTGTTAGTTGAGAATCCTGCAATATTTTGTCCATTAGACTTCAAAGTAAATGTCTTAGAAGTTGCATCAAACTGTTCGGAAATATCATCAAAGATATAATTTCTGGTATAAGTTTCTTCAGTTGAATTAGTAATTCCACTTCTTAAGAACGTTCTTCCTTGGAATTTGGAATGTGTAGTTATTCCAGTCCAATCTCTTTCATCTGGTGGATTTGTGGAACTTCCAATAGGAATTGGACCTCTTGGTGCATCAACAAAATGAATATTATTTTTTACAATATTATAATTACCCTGAACCTTTGTCACGGTGGCAAACTGTGAGTGAGTTGATAGTCCAGTGCCCATCCAAGGTCTTCTAACCAAAATTTGATTAGTACTACCAAATCCAACACTACGTATTCTCATAATCTCATCATCAATCTGAATGAGATCCCCTCCAAAGAATGAGTTTATTCCCGTGAATTTAATTATATCATCGGTGAGAGTTATATTAGTTGATAGACCAGTAGTTACAGAAGTTGGAACAATTGGGGATTGTATAAAGTTGTCAATTGCTACTAAACATCTTCCATTTTGATTACTTGCTGTAAATGTATGTGAGGTTCCTATTCCAACATTGGTAATGTCTAATGCAACTGGAGTTGCTTTTAAAGCATCTTCTGCACTTCTTGCTAGTTTAATTCTTCTTTCATCAAGTTTAATTGCATAGACTGTTGATGGAAGTTTGTCTGTCGTTCCTATTCCAACACCAAAATCAGTGGTTCCAATTCCAATTGCTTGAGTATTTCCTATTCCTGAGAAGGTGTAAGTTAATTCTTCTCCAGTAACGAAGAAATGTTCAGGAACAACGATCGTATCTTCTGTAACATCAACTACAGTTGTTTCATTTCCTAAGAAATCTCTTTGGAAAATATTTCTGCCACCATGTGATAATCCAAACTCTCTCTTAACATCGGAGAAAGTACCTGTATAATTACCAAATCCAACTGTTATCTTAGCATTATTTAAATCTAACTCTAGTTGGGGAGTAAGAACTGTTGGATTTATTAGTTCAAGAGATGCTTGGAAAACTCTTACTTGCACATCAATGTTAGGAACTGGAGTAAAATACAGATTGGTAAATGTTGTTCCAGCACCAGCACCTATTGTTCCTATGCCAGATCCAATATTAACATTTCCATATTCTGTAATATATGCCTCTGTTTCATCATCAACAACGATTACTTCAGAAACTTGATAATTTCCATTTGTTACATCTTCTACACAAACAACAAAATATGATGCATCATTTTGAGATTCACTTGCGACATCATTATTATATTTTGCAATTACATTTTCCGTTGGTGAAGAAGTAGAAGCTATTGCTGTAATAGTTGAATCAATAAATGCAACAGTTTGATTATCAAATCCAAAAGATACCGTAGAAACTCCTGTGGAAGAGGTATTTGCAATAGAAATCTGTATACTATCTACAGTAACTCCAATTCCTGAAACTGGGGTGAAATCCACATTTAATAAAGATCCAGAAATGTAAGCATAATATGTACCAAGACCAGATGGTTCATATGAATCAGTATTTGATGTAGTCATTTGTCCATATTCTAAGAGTTGGACATCAGTTCCATCATGAATAATATTTAATTCATCAATCTCTTGTCTTCCATCACTGCTATTAATTTGAGTTATAACTTTTGAAGATCTAAAAGATGTTCCTATAGAAACAATAGTTCCTGTTGATGCTGGAGAAATAGAAACTTGTTGTGATTTTATTTCAACAGTGTCTCCAAGTGTTGTGCTTCCAATTCCACTAATTGCACCAAAAATATCTAAAGACAAATAACTAAGATCAAAGTCATTAATCTCATATAAAGTTGGATAGAACAGAAGATAACCATCAGATTCACTAAATGACACGTCAAAGCTTCCCATATCATATGAAGTTTCAACTCTTCCATACTGATTCAAATATGCAACTGATCCATTATGGACAACATCAACTATTAATGCCTGTCTTTCACCAGTAAACCTCTTATCTCTAATATAAGTAAAATATTTTTTAACTTTATCGTTAATACTGAATTGATCAATAATGCTGTAAGGTGTTGGTCTTGGATCACTATTAAATTGATCGCTAATATCATCAATAGTTAATACTCTATTTCCTACAGATTCAAAGTAATCAGTAAGAACTCTCTCCGAAAAATAAATTTCAGAAGAAACAACTCTATTAGAAATTTGCAGTCTGTTTTCGGAAACTGCATCATAATCTTGATAGCAAGACAAATCAACCTGACTTGTAAAATCATTAATTGTATCAACGGTACTTCCCGAGTTCTCGGTGTTAACAGTTACACCTCTCTCAGATAAAGATTCCATTTGGAGATCTGAGAATTTTACAAATCCTGCATTGTGTGCGAGAGAACTTACAACATTATCCCAATCACTAAAGGGAACTTTTGATTTTATTGAATATGAGAAGTTTTGGTAGTATTCATTATTTTGTATTCTTTGGAGATTGCTGTTTAAGAATCCTGTTTCATTTGTCCAACCAATAACAATTTCAGAGGTTGCATCAGTATCAACGTATGCATTAAAATTATATTTTTGTCCAACAATTCCTGTTGCCTTAGTACCCAATCCTCTAATAACATCTCCTGGTACAAACTCTCTTGTAGAAGAAACTTTTAGAATATTAATCTTATCATTCCAACTTTCAACTCTACCAATCTTATCTTCAGAAACAATAGTCTCTCCCTTAGCAAAAGAGTTTTTCTTGAGTTGAATGTCAAAAATTGGAAAATCTTTTTCTGCAATTATTCTTCCATAAGAATTAATTGAATCAAAATTGCCAGGAAACTCATTTGCTTCTAGGAAATCTCCCATATTAAAAGTAACAACTCCCACATTTCCACCCAGACCAGTCGTTCCTGCGGGGACATTTGTTAGCGTAAACAGATTATAATTATAATTTTCTGAATTATAACCTTTTCCAGTTGTTCCAACACCGACACTAACATTTTCAATTAAAACTTTATCTCCAACAGAGAATGGGAAAGTGTTACTAAACCCAGTATTAAGTCCAACAGAAACATCTTTTGTTGACGCATCAAAAGTTATTGACTTAATTCTAACGCCATTAGAGTTGTTAATTGGAATTATTTTTGGTTGACCATTTATTCCACTTGTATTTTTTAAGATATCAACTGAGGTTTTTCCTATTGTATATCTCAAATCAACATCTCTTACAACTTCATTTGAAGCTTGATCTATTAAAATAAGACTTGGTGATATTGAATAACCATTTCCAGCGGAAGATACGCCAACAAAACTCAAAATGTTCAATGGTAATACCTTAAACACTTCTGGAAGATTGCAAGAAGGTCTTAAGGTTTTATCTGTTGGGTAATCGTATCCAATTAAATCTGGAGATATTGAAAGAATAGTTCCTATTCCAGAACTAAATGGCTCAAGAGATGCACCAGATCCATTTAATGTAGTTATTGTAGATATTCCTGGAATTTGAGTGTATCCATATCCCCCATAGTTAATCTTAACACTGGAAATTCCACCAGATGCCTGCAATGATGTTGTGGAGTATACTAGACTACCCTGACTTGAAGTATAAGAGGTTGCTTCTGGAACTTCTGTTAAGTAATATTCAAATGTCGTGCTTCCAATTCCAGAAACCGTATGAGATCCAGAGTATCCACTTTCAATGATATTCAGCAAATTGTTATCAACAACATTTTCGTCTAGGACAATTTCTACTTTTTCAGAAGAACTAAAGTTTTTATTAACTGGATTTAAATTGTAGAATAGTCTTGATGGAACCCTATCATCAATATTCAATGTATAAGTTGCATTTGAAGATATGCCAACTTGCCCAGAACTTGATACATTAAAAGAATTATCTGCAAGAGTTCCTAAAAATTCTTGAGTGAATTGCTCATCATTGTATAACTTAAACTCAAATGAAGAGTATAAAGTTGATGCTGATAGAGAAGATAGTGATGAATCAGATAGATCAAAAACTACCCTACTATTTCTATAGACATTTATTTTTGGATTGATTGGTGATATAGTTCCAGAAGATGTTGAAGTTATGTCAACAATATCTTGCTCAAACAATTCAGTTCCATATTTGGAATTTGATAGTTTAATAGAATCTTTCGTATGGTTTATTACATAATAAATCTTCTGATCCTCTAATCCACCAGCTGGTGATGTTGCGGTATGGATAATAGCATCACCTGTTCTCAAATTGTGGTTTGAAATGTAAATCGTATCCTCAGTTGTATTAATATCAGATGCTGTAAAATCTCTTGGATTTATTACAATTCTTCTATTGTAATCGTTGTATTTAACTACAACATTTGTAGTAGTTGAAGGTCTTACCGTTAATTTTACCGTATCTGATTTTGCTAAATTATGAGTTGATGCTGTAGAAACAGTAACTACATTCTTTGTGATCTGACACTTAACGGAATTTTGTTTGTTTGTATTCAGGCTGTGGTATACTCCACTTCCAAATCCAACAAAATAAAGCAATTCCTGACCAGAATTTGTACTACCAACGCCAACAAAAGTCCCTGTAGTTCCAACCCCAATCCTTACTGTAGAAATTCCCAATAAGTCTTCTGAAATCTTTGCTGCATAAACAACAGAAGAATCTTGAATGCTAAAACTTGTAGATCCATTGGAAACGGAGATGGATTCTCCGCCATTATTAGAGTAAATAACAGATTCTCCTGTCAATAAACCATGCTGTGGTAAGTAAATTGATCTAGTTGGTATAAAAATTTGACTTATACCTGCACCAACATTTGAGAAAACTATTGTAGAACCAATTCCAACACCACTTAATGTGCCAAGACCAACTGATTCTGATGGATTAAAATATATTTGCTTATTTCTCTCAAACAGTACTCTAGATTCTGGTGAGGAGGTAAAAATAAACTTTCTTGGAACTTCAATTAGTGGAGTAGTTGCGGTATGTGCTGCTCCTAAAGTTCCCTCAACTGCTCTTAAAACTCTAACCCTTGAAGAATTGAAGTCAATGTTCAGTATCTTTACTTTTTCAGAATCAATCTGTAAAACATCATTTTCTCTTATCTTTGATTGATTTAAGTTACCGGATAATGATAAGAAAGTTACTATTCCAGTTACTGAAGTGTTACCAATTGCAGATGATAGTGAATATCTTTCACTTGTAACACCAATATTATAAGATCCGGTAATTCTGGAGGAAAATGTATTGATACCAGTGATTGTTATTAAATCGCTGTTTGATAATTGATGTGGAGATTCTGCAATTGCAATATATCCACCATCAGCATTAATTGGTGAAACTTCAACATTGTATATAATTGTTGAAGCTGCACTTACAGAAACAACATTTTTTCCATTAACTTCACTTACTAATGCAGATGCTGCGTTTCCACCTGTGCCAGAATTGTCAAATACAACTTTATCTCCAACTTTATAACCACTTCCAGACGATATAATTTCAATGTTCTCAACTTGTCCGTCAGATGCTGCTTTTATTGTTGCAGTGTAATTATTGTCCTTTAAAGGTGAATTGAAATATTCATATGTTGTATTATCACTTTGTAAATTATAATAGTTTGTGTTTCTTAACCAAGGACCTGGATAATTCTTTTCAGTTTCTGAATTTTGAGGAGATACTAAATTAAAATCATCTTGATTTGAAAGTTTGTCAAAGTTAAATTGTATTGGTTTAGACTTAAATGTATTTCCTATTACGTATGGGAAAACTGGTTTTCTATATCCAACAAATGGCGCTACAGATTCTACTGTTGATGGTTCAATTGTTGTAAAATATGCATAAGTTCCATTTGGATATTCTGGAGTTACGCAATATCTTCCATTGTGCTCATCCAAGTCTCCGGAGTTATTGTATTCATAGTCTTCAACAAAGAAACCAAGTGGGAATGCTGGCCTGTTTGGTCTATTGACTAATTCATATCCAGATTGCATTAATCTTACAGTTCCGCCAGTTCTTGAAGTGAAACCATACGGTCCATAAATTGGATTTCCATCATATGCCCACCCAATAATTGGCGAGTGGAACCTAGATATTGACTCTTGACCATTTACAATTTGAAGATCAAAAACTCCATATCTAACCTGATTATCTTGTGTTTTTTGATAAACAGATTCTCTCAGTTTTCTTGGGGTGTATACGTGAGAATATTGAACTTCATATCTATCATTTAATCCTTTCTTTAATATTCCATCATCATCAGAAATAATATTCAAACTCTTTTGGAATAGGTCAACATTCCACTGCTTGATATTGAATTTTATGTTCGCCCCATCTCCTGAGGGGACAACAGATAATGATGTTGTTTGATCATATCCAGAACCGCCATTTACAACTTTTACTTCAGTTATTCTACCATTTACTATTACTGGAGTTAGTGTTGCATATCTACCATTTCCGCGAACAACTATGTCTGGTGGAGAATTATACTGCTCTCCACTATAATTGACAACTATTTCAGTTATTGATCCATTATTGATAATTGGTATTAACTCTGCATCCTTTCCACTTAAAAATTCATAATTTGGTTGCCTATCATAGTTTAAAATATCAGAAGATCCATAGTTAGTACCACCAGTTTTTAGATTTATAGAGTCAATTTCTCCTCTAAAAATTGGTTGTAAAACTGCATTAAAGTTTTGATTTGTTAGAGTAGATACTCCAATTCTTCCTGAAATTGATACACTTATTGGTTCATAGTTAAAAGTATGCAAACCACTTCCAGTTGATTTGATATTTACATATTGTCTTGTTTCATAATAAAAGTATTTGTTAGTAGAAGCAATACCAACCTGCGATAATTTAAAATTATTATTATCTACCTTTGTTACAACATACTTTAGACTAGTAGATAATCCAGAAATTACATTACCCGTCGTAGAATATACAATAACCTCTCCAGAATTATAACCATGATTCTCAATATTAATCTGACCTAACGCGGTGTTTATACCAACCTGATTACAAGATCTCTCTTTATTTTCATAATTTTGACCAGAATTTACAACTGAAATGCTTGTAACAACTCTTTTCTTTTCTACGGATTCTATTCTATGAACTCCTGTTCCATATCCATTTAAGGAAACCGTGTTAATACCAAGCGAAGCATCATTTTCATTTGAGAAAAGTTTAATTGTTTGCCCATCAACAACTTTTACATAATAAAATGCATCTGTAGTCAATCCCGTTATTCCAGTTTCACCCTGAGTTTTATATACAACTCTTTCAACTGATCTAAATTTGTGATATGTTGAGAAACCAATGGTGTTATTTGTGATATCAACATATGCAGATGATTCTGTGGCAAAGAATGGTACGGAATGAGTAATTAGAGAAGTGCTAGCTCTTGCCTCTGCACCAATACCATTTCCTCCAGTAATATCAACTACTGGATCTGACACATAATCAAAACCAGTGTCTATGACTTCAATTCTCTTCAGATTTCCTTTAATACAAGCAGTTCCAGTTGCCCCAATTCCAATAGAATCATATATTCTTAAAATTGGTGGATTAATTACATCATACCCATCTCCACTTTTCGTTACATCAACACTTTCAATTTCACCATATCTAACAAAGTCAGAAGATTTGTAATTTGTTAGTTCTACTCCATTAACGAAAATTCCAATACTAGAATCTGTTGGAGTTACATACGTTCCACTTTCATTGTCGGGATTTGTTAATAATCTTAGCAAATTCTGTGGTTTTATTGAACCATCTTTAAACAATAGAGGTTGAATATAATTTGCTGTTACAATTCCAGAAATATTTAAAAAGTTATCATTTGAAATATCAGCCCTACTTCTTGCTAATTTTAATTGATTTGGATTTATTCTCTTAACAAAATATGTTCCTTCATTAAAGTTTTCAAATTTACTCTCAATTTTTAAATCAGTTACACCATCTCCGTTTATGTCTACGGGTAGTAGTCCTGGTTTGTAATAAACGGAGTCACCAGTTTGGAATCCATGATCAGAAACTCCAGAAACTGATAAAGTGTCTCCACTAAAAGAACCATTCAAAGGAATTACTCTATCGTAAAAAGATAGAGGTTGATTCTTATAGAACGGTATTGATGGTGAAGCAACTAAAACATCATTTGAGAAGTTTGAGTATATATTTTGGATATCTGAGTTGTAATTATTGATATATGAATGCCTTGTATTTGTAGAACTTACAGAAGACTTTTTAATCTTTCTTTCAATTCTATAGATATTGGACTGTGGAACCGCACCAGGTCCTCTAATTGTAAAAGTTTTTCTATCAATTATAGATACAACTCTACACTCAATAGTGGATGCAATTGTATCGGAGAGAATAGCACTATCACCAACTGTAAAGATATTATCATCATAAGTTTTAACTCTGTAAGTAAAATTAGAGTTATCAATTAAGGAAAGATCGGATAGTGTGTATTTGATTGGAGTGTTTAAAATCCAATTGTTTGCTTTTGATGTTGTGTTTGCAATTCCGGGAAATGTTATTCTTGCTCTGTCATCTTTAGAAAGATAAAATCCATCATCTAAATTCTCTACATTTTTTAATACAGAACCAATCCTAACTCTAACAACATCTGATGTTGAAATCCCTGGATATCCATAAGCATTAACATTAAGTCTTACGGTTGATCCAATACTAACAGAAGATGAGGTTGAATCAACTCCAAAAAACTGAGTTAAAGACTTTGATGTATATGAAAGAGTTTGTGTTGATCCATTTGATAACGAAACTACCAAATTACCAGATGTTGGGAATCCAACGGTAGAATCAACGTCAAGAACGGTAGAACCAGAAGATACTACAGAGGTTGATTTTGTATAAGGATGTGAAGAAAATGGTGCAGATATTGACTCAGATGGACTATTTTCTTGGTCGTACTCATAATCTAACTTAATTCTATAATAATTTTTATTTGTAGTTTTTATAATTTCTACATCTGCAACTGGTGCTTCCGAACGTCTAATTCCATACTTGGAAACCGAATCTTGAAAAAGAATTCTATTCTTTAGATCTAAAGGATCGCCTTCAAGTGCCTCTACTACGAGGTCTTTGGTTTTTCTAAAAATTGCATCCGAAGGTTTAATTAAAAAGTCTTTTGGATTTATTATGTTTATATCTTCTCCATACAAAGCACCAAAAAGAATCTTAACGGACTCTTCCGTGCCTTTTGAATCATAAAAATCCGAGATTCTAGATATGAGAGTCTTTTGATTGACTTGAGGGGAAATATCTCTATCTTCAAATCCAGGTAAGAACTGATCTTTTAGTTTTCTTAAAAATTCATTTAAAAACAGAACACTTAGGTTTTCAATTGTTGATTCATCTGCGTGTCTTGCAGAATTTGTCTCTGCAAATACTAGTTGTTCTGGGTTATTACCTCTACCATATTTCGTAATTCCACTAAAACCACGTACACATTCAGTAAATGATGTTTGAGTTTTTGATTTATATAAAATAATTTCATCATCAATTTTCAGAAGACCATATCTATCAGGAAATCCATAAGTTCCCAACAAATCTTGTGATGGATCATAGACGACTGAAATAGTTGTATCAAAAGATTGAATGTCCCCATCCAACACACATGTTTTTGTGTGATTGGTCAATGATTCTAGATCAAAATATTGATCTATGTTTTGTAGTAAGTCAAGTGGAGACCCAGAGTACTCCTGTGAAGAATAATACTCTTGTACGAATTCTGCTAGTAGAGGATATCCATCTCTAACAAAACCTGGGAGTTGTGAAGAAACAACTTCTTTAATTTTTACTCTGGTTCTCTCTGTTGATATCATTTTACGACATTAATAGAATTGATAAGGATTAGTCGGTAAACTTTTAGTTTGATGCTGTTGAAGTTAGAGGAACTCCACGTACTAGACTGGAGTTTGAATAACTTGAAGAAACTATATAATTGCTTCCTGATACATCAGCACCAGAAGAAATCGTGTCAGGTAAAGCACTAACAGTGCTGCTATTAATATCTATCTGCAAATAAAGATCCTGTAATCCAATAACATCATTTGAGTGTGGTGCTATTGATATTTGTACAATAGGGATATCATCATTAATTGAAGAACTTGTAATGTTGATTGGATTTAATCTAATTTCACCGCGCATATAGTCAACTTGACCAATTGAATCTCTTACGATTTGGGGATCTGATGCAGAGTTGAGTCTGAAAAGGAACAATCTACCATATCTTCTATTTGTCATGATTGGCATATCACCAAGATACACTGGATATGGGTATCCACTAACATAAAATGCACTAGATCTAATGTTATACCCAGATTCATTACTAATGTGGAACTCATTACCATAGCATAGTTCATATTCTGCCAAAGAATTTGCAGCAACTCTCATATCTCTTCTCATTACAACTCTAGTAATGTTGGAAGTTACTGATTGGTGGCTATCATCAACGAGTTTTAAGAACTTACTATACTTAAATCTTGCTCCAAAAGTGTTTAGTTCAGGAGACCTTGCATACTCCTCTATATTTTGGGATATTATTGATGTTACAAATGATTGACTAGGTGCTAGATTGGTATTGTAATATGCAACAACGTCAGTTTCTAAGTATAGGTATTTAAGATCAACAATTTCTGGTTGAATCCCCGCAACTGCATACTGACGTAATCTAGTTCTTATTTCATTCTTTGCACTATTTGATAAAAATGGTCCATTTGTTGGTTTAATTGCCAAATATACTCTTCCA
>Ga0222713_10001255_pt1 | contig 28917 bp, 35 predicted proteins | sample C33_649DmetaG_FD_165061 | JGI IMG/M metagenome (GOLD analysis project Ga0222713, IMG submission 165061) | Estuarine water microbial communities from San Francisco Bay, California, United States - C33_649D | ecosystem: Environmental > Aquatic > Marine > Unclassified | place: USA: California... | reverse complement strand
TAACACATGAGATTAGAAAACGAAAAACCAGTATCAGAAGTAGAATTAGCTATTGAACAAATTTTAGTTGAACAAGGATTTAATATTAATGAAATCCAGTTCCGTGGTGATGATCGTTATTTGAGAGTTGGATATTGGAAAAGTTTAGACCGTGAAACTTTATTCAAACTAGGAGATCTGATTGGAGAAGAAATACCTATGTATGATGATGATTGTGGATGGTTGTTCTGTTATTCACTGAACCATTAATACCTCCTGTTTGGCCTCGTCCGGCCCTGATGTTATATTTAGCCATAATTAAAAAATTAAAACACATGACAAAGAAAGAAATTAAAAACACAATCAACAAAGCAGTTTACCAATTTGTAGAATCACTTGGTTATCAAGTTTCAGATGATGCTGATGGTTCGTATGTTACATTCTCAAAAGACAACTTCAAGACATATGATGATACAATCGACTATCATCGCTCACATCAAGAATGTTGTGTTCTGAATTACGCGTGTGATGAAAGCAAAGCCGATGCTAAAAAAATAGATGAATTTGTAACTGCATTAAAAGCAGATATTGAATTCAAGAAGGCCATTATGGAAGGTGATGTTGAATAATAGTTTGGCCTCCCAAAACATAAACATTATATTCAGTAATAATTAAAAATAATAAACACATGAAAAAAAGTATCGCATTCAATTTCGCACTAGTAGTATCATTCGCCGCTTCAATGACTGGCATGTTGGTTTCAATCATTGCCGAGAGCAATGAGTTACTAGCTATGTTCTCGGTTGTTAGCGTAGCAATAGTTGCCGCAGCAGTGTCTGTGTGGGTTGAGAAATGATCCCACAGCCTTACTCGTGTATACGGTACATATATATACGGTACAATCATAATATACTCCCATACGCGTTGATGTCCATATACGGTAGTGCTTGATAGTCCTGTGCGAATGAACACAAATCAGATCGTAAACGATCTATGCGCATCGATTGTATATACATATATATGCTCCCATCACACACCCACATTTTCAAAATACCCCTTTGCATCACAAATGGTAAAACCCAAAATCTCTCTTTTTAAAAATCTTTTGGCATCGACATAGTATATACTTATATTCAGATATATGGAAACAGATAACTTAAGAGAATATTTTGTAGCAGCAGCGGTACAAGGTTTGTGTGCTAACCCAAATTTAAAAATGGGTAACAGAGCAATTGTTAACCAAGCATTTACCATAGCAGATTTATGTGTAGAAAAATTTTCATCATATGACACCGATACAACAACTTATCCGAGTAGCAACTCGTAATACTCCCTCCGAAACAGGAATGTGGGTAGCAGAAAACCTAAGTTCTCTCACCCAACGTGAAAGAGAAACATTAGAAACAGTTTGGAACACAGCCATCAATTCCCGTGAAACTGGAGTTTCATTTTCAGACTGCTACGACGGTATTATCAATATGAAATTTGCCACACCAACAATTTCTAAAACTCCAATCAAAATTGATTTCTCAGAGGCGAAACAACGTGTTCGTATGCTAGTAGAAGATTACTACATGGACATTGCCAATGATACTATTTTGGAAATCAAACGACAGGGCACTGTTACTAACTCTGATGATTTAGATACAATTGCTGGTATGGCAGATGTTCTCACATGGGTACAAAGAGATAAAGAAACTTGTCTTGACTACATAGACCAAGAATGTCACACCATACATGACTTATTGAAAATATGTGATGACGAGGAAAATTTTCCTTTATTCTATGAGAATAATGACATTGTGTTATCTGCTATATTAGGTGTTGAAACCATTGAAACTAAATACTAAAGTATGTATCTCATTAAAACAATTATTATTTGGTGCGGAATGTATTACGCCACACCTCAATGGATGGAAAAACAGTTTCCTCCTCACTTTAAAACACAATATGAACTCTATATTGTACCTTATGGTACACCACTATCTAATATCAGAAGCAATCTCGACCCTAAAACAACAGCTATAGTTGGTTTTAGTGCAGGTGGATTGGATGTACTTAAAAACTATAATCCGGATTATGCCTTTGTTGGTTTAATAGATCCATCCACTAGATCCCAATATAACACACTAAAATTCAATAGTAATGTCCATATGGTATATAATGTTTCTAATTGGGGTGATATCAATAAAAATCTACCTACAATAGCTAATATCATCAAGAAAAGTGGGGGAGACGTTGAACATATTGACATGGAACATAGTGGAATACCTAAGTATTTTTTTGTTAAATATTTCTAATATATCCGTATATACGTATTAAAGCGTATGGGAGGAAGGTCCAATATATGGGCCTTTTTTATTAAATAAACATATTTATGGACATGATAAAACTTTTAGATTTACTCAAATCAATGCAACACCAACAGATCATGATGGAGTTGGATATTCGTAGAGGACAATTACCTAACATGGTGAGTGACGAAGACGTTTATGTTACTTTCTTTGAGGACTTTGATATAGACGAATGGACTAGTATTGAGGATCCAATTGGTAAAACTAAACTCAAATATAAAGAGTTGATTGATGTTGATGGATATAAGTTAATCGATCCATTAGGTTTTGAAAACACTAAGTACCTAATCAACTCTAATGGTAAGACCTGGCAAGAATTTATTGTTGGCTCTGTTGATATTGAGGATGTAATGGACAAACCTTATAATTTAAAAGGTGGTCAAATTACATTAACTCGTATTTCTAAGTTTTATAGAGGAAAAGGTTTAGGTTCATTAATGTACTATATGGTATTAGTTCATTATCGTAACCTTTTCTCTGATAATATTCTTTATGAGGGTTCTAGAGGTATTTGGTTAAAGAAAATTTATACAGCCGCTGAGTTCTTTGGGGCTGAGATAAATGGAGAGTTTTATGTTCCGTTGACTTTTGAGGATGCTAACAATACTTCATTGATGAAAAATCCAGCTGTTGAAAGCTACCTAGCTAGTGTTGCTCCAACTGCTCAAATGGTAAAACTACAGGATTACGTTGGGGATTATTCATTATCTAAAGGAGAATATGGAATATATGAAACACCATTATCAAGTGGTGAATTAGACGACTTAGTTGATGAATCTACCGACTTAAATGATTTATTAAGTAATAAATTAATGAAAAGTATCATTCCAGCTAATGACAATCCTAACGCAGTTGTGGTCAGTTGCGAGAATGTAGTAGTAGTTATCACTAGTGATCTAGATATCTTACCTATTTAATTTTCAACGTTCTAGTGGATCTTCCACACTTTCCTTACCTCTTGCTTGGCTTCCGGGTGAGGAGATGTTATATTTAGTCATAATTAAATAATTAGAACATGGTAGCAACAGCAGCATATATTTGGATGGCATATTGCGCAGTATCACATGTACGCATTGACGCCAAAAAGAAAGGTGAAGATTTGTCACTTAAGTCTCAAGGCATCTGGTATGTTCTTCAAATATTGTTGTACTGGATTCTAACAGCAGCATTTCTTATATAATAATTAAACACAAATAAAGGTTATGGAACAAAAACGTCGTGGTCGTCCACCTGGACAAAAGAAAGAAGTTAAAATTGAATTGAACACAACTACTACTACTGAACCAAAGAAACGTGGTAGAAAAGCAGCAGAGAAACCACATGTTATTTTTCCTGACGCAGTCATGGAAGGAGAAATTGAGGGAACTACTGAAGAAAAGCTAAAGGATATGGCTATTCAATTGAAACAAATAGATAAAACATTAGATATGGAACCGTACCGAATGGATATTCGTATGAAGAAACATGACATTATTCAAAGGATTTGTTACTTAATTGAAAGTCTTTAACAGGAAGCTTGGCTTCACAAGAAAGGATTGTTATATTCAGATATAAATTAAAATAATTAAATAAATAAAGGTTATGCCGTTAAACATTCAATCAAACGTTTTTCTGACAGAGTCAGAAATTAAAGAAAAAGCAAATTCAATCTTCACAGACAAAGGTGCCCCAGGTACTAGTGAAAAATATGCTCATATCTCAACTAAACAAATTGTTGAAGATATGGCTAAATTAGGGTGGGGAGTAGTTGATGCAAAACAAGTACGCGCCCGTAAAGGTGATGGTTATCAAAAACATCTAGTTGTGTTTCGTAATAATGATATTGTTATTAGTGGAGAGGATGGTGATAATGCTTTTCCACAAATTCTACTAACTAATAGCCATGATGGTAAAAACGCATTTACTTTCACAGCTGGTTTGTTCCGTTTAGTATGTGAGAATGGTTTGGTTATTTGCTCTAAGGAATTTGAAAATCTTAAGATTCGTCACTACGGATATGATTTTGAAGAACTACAAAAAGTGATCAATACTATGGTTCAGTCACTTCCATTGACTGTTGAATCAATGAATAAGTTTAAGAGAAAGACACTTCGTCAAGAACAAATTGTTGAGTTCGCTAAAAAAGCAACTGCAATTCGTTTTGGAACAGAACAACTTCAAAACATTCAAATTGATTATGACAAATTGATTGAACCAACACGTGATGAAGATCGTGGTAATGATTTGTGGAGTGTATTTAATGTAGTTCAAGAAAAATTAGTACATGGTATGTTTGAATATATATCAGGTAGTAAGTTACGTAAAGCACGTAAAATTAAGAATTTTAAACAAGACCTTGATCTAAATGCTAAATTATATGAACTCGCAGTTGAATATGCAGCTTAATAGTAAAGCTAAACTAGAGAAATTTATAACTGAAAATTTAAATATAGTTCCTGAAATACACCACCTAGATGAGCTCTGGGTGGTTGTTTCTAGAACATTAAGTAGGGGGATTAATGTGACTAAGGAAAACATTATCGAGTATTATCTAACTTGTGTTAGGTACGATAGCCTAAAAGATTAATCCAGATAGTCAAGTGGCGGAAGTGAGTTATTCCATGGAATGCTCCGGAAAGACGCACTAGATGGTTATAGCACTAGGGGTAAAAAAGCACAATGAGTGTGGTCACTATAATGGCAGCCCGTGAAGGTTCGAATCCTTCCTTGACTACTAATAGATTGAGTAGCTATCAATCTTCCTATATTTGCAATACTCAGCGTAAACTGCAGCACCCGGTGTGAGTGGATATAGGTTCATGCTTCCATAGTTAAAGGGATATAACCACAGATTTCTAATCTGTTATTCCTGGTTCGAGTCCAGGTGGGAGTACTACTGTTTATAATATTTATTGTAAACACAACAGTAATGAAAATATTAATTGCGCTACTAGCAATTTTAATCCCGATTTCATTATATTCTCAAACAGTTCCAGTTTCAAAAAGATTCTTAGGTGAAGAATATAGACTATTTCTACCTAAGATTGAACTGTCTACTAATAAAACAGATCAAATATTCACTGTTAATTTAGTTGAGTCTGAGGGTGTTTATGTTATTGAAAGTAATGCTATGAAGTTTGTCTGTGATTTAAAGACAAGTACAGCTGAAGTTTATTTTGATAATCAATATGATGATATTTACTTAATTAAGTTTTGGGATTGTTATAGTTTTTTTGTTATCGAAATACCGTTGGCTAAAACCACTTATCATTTTTTTAGAATCTATTCTTTAGATAAAGCTTGGTAATTAAAAATTTATTACTATATTATTTATAATAAAAGTTATCATGGAACTAAAATTTAAATCCTTAACTAATAAAGAAGAAATTGATTTAGTTCCCTACATTAAAGATTTTTTATCTAAAAATGATGATACAAACATTTTTATAGGTAGTGATTCACAAAACGGTAAAGCCACTACTTACGCTGTAGTAATTGTGTTACATAATACTAGGAAAGGAGGACATGTTTTATATGCTAAGAGTATAGTGCCTAAGATTCAAGACAGATTTAATAGATTATGGAACGAAGTTGAATATTCACTTCAAGTAGCTAATCATTTAGTCAATAATGGAATCCAAAAGCCAAAATTCATAGATATAGACTTAAATCCAGACCCAAAATATAAATCAAATCAAGTGTTACGAGCAGCTCTAGGTTATGTTGAATCAATGGGATACACACCTCGTTGTAAACCAAACGCAGTAGTAGCTTCATACGTAGCAGATGCAATTTGTAAATAAGCACCTATAGCTCAGCAGGTTAGAGCAACTGACTCATAATCAGTAGGTCCCTGGTTCGAACCCAGGTGGGTGCACTAAAAAGTAAGTTATTTAAAATAAAGGAGAAACAAATTATGGAAACAATGTATTTCGTTTTAGGTATGCTCTCGATTATTGCAGTTGGTTTTATGGCTGTGATTGTTTGGGGTATAGTTAAGATTACAAAGCTATTAAAGATGGTAAAAAAACATGAAGATTGGACAATAACTCATGAACGTAACATGTGGACCAATATTAGTGATACCCGCCAAGATTTTGAACGAAGAGTCAATGATATGGATCGTAACGCTTATGACGCTATGGAAAGGTATCGTCGTAATATTGAAGACGCAAATAAAGCAATTCTAGAAGAATCAAAATCATATACCGATTCACGTATAGATAAAGCACTAGGTACAGTTGGTGCTAAACAATTAATTAAAGGATAATAACAATTTCAACTTACTTTTTAAAGCGGCTTTTAGCCGCTTTTTTTCTTAGTATATTACTATATGTATAGAGTTATAGTAAACGTTATAACCCCCACTTAAACCCACTTTAACCATATTTATATATATGGATTTAAATAAAATATTTAAATTATTTAACTCATCTGATGATTCTAATGAACATGAATCAGCCGCTACACAAGTGGACCTATCAGATAGTCCTATCATGTGGATAGGTATGTTTAAAAGAATGATCACTAATTATGAAACATTCGCTAAACAATTAATTCAGTTTTTTGGAACAGCTAATCCTTCACTGGATGTGGATGATATAGAAAAGGCAAGTAGTTATATGGTTTATGATAAAGCATATGGCCATCTATCTAAATTAGATTTAACTAATCATACCCATATAGACAGTTTAAAACTTCTTTCAGATGAAACTTTTTTAAAGGTCCTGGATAGTGCTTTAATGTTTTTTGAAAAAGCTGAAGAGTATGAAAAATGTATGTTTTTGAAAACTGTTAAAGATAAGGTAAACTCCTTTCAAGAGTAGCTTGGCCTTATATTTTCTTATTCATATAATATAAATACGGGTTCACAGGAATTATCTATAACGTAGGATAAAGAGAACGTGATAACGTAATATCAATTATTAAAAATAGTACTATGAGACATCGTGAAAGTATTTTACAACAACTTAATAGAATTGAATCACTAACTAGTGAACTTAATTTTATCGTTAATCAACAACAACCAATTCAAGATTACAAAGCCGCTCTTGATAAAATTCGAGATTGTGTTGAGCAAACTAGGGCTTATGTTGAAAATGAGCCAATTGAAGGTTATGAACTAAACGTTTCCGCCCGATGAAATTAACAGCAGAACAAATCCAACAAAACTGGATAGATTTAGAAGAAACTATCAAATTATATATTAGTGAACCTCGTTGTTCTCAATTATTAGATTTCTACTCTAAATATTCAGAACGTCTTATGCTAATGCCAGCGGCACATAAGAAAGAATATCATAATGCATTCCCAGGAGGTTACATTGATCACGTTCTTCGTGTTATTGATTGTGCTCTTAAATTAAATGAAGTTTGGGTTGAAATGGGGGTAGATGCTTCTACTTATACTAAAGAAGAATTAGTATTCTCTGCTTTAAACCACGACTTAGGTAAAATGGGAGACGAGCATCATGAAGCATATATCCCTCAGGATGACCAATGGAGACGAGATAAACTAGGTGAAGATTATAAATTTAACGATCGCTTAGAATTCATGTCAGTACCAGACCGTGGTTTACATTTATTAATGACCCATGGGATTCAAATGTCTCGTAATGAGTGGTTAGCAATTAAGTTACATGATGGTTTATATGATGAATCCAATAAACCTTACTTAATGAGTTGGTCCCCAGAAACTAAACCTCGCACCGCTTTAATTTATATTGTTCATCAAGCAGATCTAATGGCTGCTCGAATTGAATTCGAACGTGAATGGAATCCTAAATTAAAAGGTGAAGTTAAGAACAATACTAATTTTAGCATTTCTAAAACAGAAAAAAAGTCACCTATTAAGACTAAAGCTTTAAGTAACATTAAAAGTGATAGTTTAAAAAATATGTTAGATAGTCTATGATTATATTAATAGTGATATTAAGTTTATTGGTCGTGATCTTAGGATACACAACCTTTAACTTACTAAAGAAAAATGAGAAACAAGAAGATATCCTTATGGGATATATGTCTTATCTAAACAAATTATCTGATATAATTGAATTTTCAGATAAAAAAATTAAAGAAATAGACGCCAAAGAATCTTTTAAATCAGACGATGAAATTGGTTTTTTCTTTGAATCAGTCAAACAAATTCAAAACATTTTAAACCAGTTTAATATCAAAAATCTATGAGTAATGAAATAGTGAAGCCAAAAACAAGTGGGATGTATTTCACTCAAGAAACAGAAAATGCTATTATTGAATATAACAATACTTTTGATAATAGTTTAAAGAATAAAATATATAATGATCGTATTCATTATGCTTTTTTTAAATTAACAGAGAATATTATTCATACTTTTAAATTCTACTATACAGAAGTAGATAATATTGAAGATTTACAACATGAAGTAATCTCATTCTTACTCTCTAAAATTCATTTATTCAACCCAGAAAAAGGAGCTAAAGCATATTCATACTTTGGTACAATTGCTAAACGTTATCTTATCATTTCTAATACTAAAAATTATAAGAAACGAGTAGATAAAGCCCCAATTGAAGAACTTGAATCGGATGAAAGACATAGTTATAGTATTGATGATACTCCTATTAATCAAAAATTATCATTATTTATAGATGAGTATGTTACTTATTGTTCTAAAAATATATACACTTTATTCCCTAAAGAGAGTGATGCTAGAATAGCAGATGCTATTTTAGAATTATTCCGTAAAAGAGAGAGTATAGATGTATTTAATAAAAAAGCACTATACATCTATATTAGGGAAATAATTGATGTTAAAACTCCTAAAATCACTAAGATAGCTAATAAGTTATATGATATATTTAAAGAACATTATTATTTTTATTTAGAAAACGGATACACAAATTTTTAATTTTTATATTTATTGCTAAACAATTATCATGAATGGATTAGATAATATAGTGTTTGGTGGTAAAAAATTTTCTGACATATTAGAAGAGATATACAATAATCAAAAGAAAAAAGAAAAACAAATCTCTGCTCTAATAGCAGAATTAAAGCCACTAGTAAATGAAATAGGAGATGCCACTTTAATTGTTCCTTTAATTAAAGAATACCTAGAAATAGGAGTTAAAAATGATGAACAATTAATTAAAATGGCCACTATTATCCAGCGTATTATAAGTAATAATGGGACCGCTGAAAGTGGATTTGGTATATCTGAAGAAGAAAAAGCCCAATTATTAGCTGAGATAGATAAATTTAAAGAGGAAGATAAGTAATGGCAGTTAATATTAAATATGGTTATAATTCAACCTTAAAAAATTCTGCTCCTTCACTTAATTTACAATCTAGTTTAAACGCAGCTACAGGTTTATCATCTTATAGAGTTAAAGATATAATCTTAGATGATTCTCACCCAGATTTTAAAAAGTATGGTGAATGGAATAGTATAGGTATTGTTTTTGTTATTCCTATAGTTGATGACATAAACCCCAACCCAGCTATTTCTAGTGAATTAGCTATAGCTTATCCTCTTTTTCCTAATATAAAACATTATCCTTTAAAAGAAGAAATAGTCTCTATAGTACAATTAATTGATGCTGATGCTAATAATAAAGGTGGAGTATCAACAGTTAACTATTATTTACCTCCAATTAATATATGGAATAGTCAAGTACATAATGCTTTACCATCTCCTTCACAGTTAGAGGAAGAAACAAATAAACCCCCAACATCCTCAGATTACGTAGCAGCCGAATCTGGATCTTTAAGACGAGTTACTGATTCAAGTACAGATATTGATTTAGGAAATACAATTGTAGAGCCTAATATTATAAATAACCAACCTCTTTTACCATTTGAAGGTGATATTGTATATGAGGGTAGATTTGGTAATTCTATAAGATTAGGATCAACAGTTAGAAATAGTTATATATTTAATACTTGGTCTGATACTGGAGATAATGGAAGTCCTATTCTTATTTTAAGAAATGGACAGGGTACTAAGTCTGTCACAGGTACCGCAGAATCATGGGTCCCAACAGTTGAAGATATAAATTTAGATCAATCATCTATATATTTAACTTCAACACAACAAATTAAACTTAAACCATCAACTTATTTTAGCAATTCATATAAAGCATCTTCTCCACCTACTCCTCCAAACTTATTTGAAGGAAATCAAATAATACTCAACTCAGGAAGATTATTTTTTAATACAAAAAATGACTCTATTATTCTTACATCAGCAAACAGTATTGGAGCTAAAGCTAACACATCTATTAATCTTGAAGCTTTAACAGAAATTGAATTAGCATCTAGTAAAGTTTATTTAGGCTCAGCTGATGGAGTTGAGGGAATTGATATACAATCTGTTGTGTTAGGAGAAAATTTGATGGATAATTTAAGAAATTTATTAACAACATTAAAAATATTATCTGTAACTTTAGAAAACGCTTCAGTCCCTACTATAGACCCTGTGACAAAATTAACAAAATATGTTTCTATTCCTTCTTTAAATACTATTGGTCCTATACTTCGAGCTACATGTGATGATGTTATAAATAACATTGATAGAGGAACAAGTACTGGTGGTATGCTTTCAAATATAGTTAAAACTAAATAAAAGTACTATGACAATTCAAGAAATATCTAAAAGTCCTGAAAAAATTAAAGCTTTTTTAGAATGGATAAATGTTTGCTTAGCTGGAGAAGCTGGTACTTATTCTGATTATAATGGACCTAAAGGATACACAGGAAACACCTATAGTTGTTATTGGCAAGAAAAATATGGAAAATATAGAAGTAGTAGTACAAATACTTTTCTTCCTAAAAAATTAGAACTCTATACTATAGATGAAGTTATTAATATGTCTAATCCATATTCACTTCACGCTACAGGTAGATATCAATGTTTAACTAAGTATTTAAAAGGTATGGCTGAAGATGCTGGCCTTAAAACAAGTGATGTATATAGTGAGTTTAATCAAAATTTAATTGGTATAAATCTTGTACTTAAAGCTGGTGGTAATTTAACAAAATACTCTACAGACCCAAATGGTAAAAATTACGCTAAACAACGAATAGGTTCAAAATTTCTTTCTGGTGAGATGCCATTCAATGAAGAATCAATATTAGCATTCCAACTAGCTTGTTCTTCTGTATGGTCTTCTATAGGTGTACCTTATGACACCAAAAATCATGAAGGGACAAGAAGACCTAAAGGATCTTCATATTATAAAAGAGATCATGCTCGAATCCAATCAGCAGAATTTATTCAAGCTTCTATAAAATTAAGAAAAGCATTAAATCCTAAAGATGTTTATAAAGAAGGAAAAGCTTTTAGTGGTGATAATTCTAGTGTTAATGCTACTCCATCTGATAATAAGACAGCAGTAACTACTAATACTACTGTGGTGAACATAACAGGAGGAGACACTGTCACTCAATATACTCAACAACCGTATAGAGATATTGTAGATCTTAATGAAAAAGAACCCCCTGCTTCTACCATTGAAGGAAAAGTAATAGACAATAATAGCAATCCAGTACCTGATACTACAGTTACTATTACAACTAATAAATACCCAAATACTCCTTTTGTTGATACATCTGAAAGTAATGCTTTTAGAGTATGGCTTTTAGGTAAGTATCCTGAATATAATGATAAAAGAAAACAACCTGGTTATCCAAAAAGTGTTCTCTATAGAGTAGATGTACCTCCTCAACCTTATATAAATAGTGAAGCTTTAAAAAAAGCTTGGTATGAAAAAGGAGATGAGTATGAAAGAGAATTAAATATACCATTAACAGATAAAGGTAAAATAACATCTGATCAAACAATTGTTAAAACAGATAAAGATGGTAAATGGATTGCTACTAGTAATGAAATAATTTCTAATGTTGGTACAAATGTATCAATTTTTACTGATGGGTATAATCCAATTAGTATTGATACAATTCTACCATCAGATAGTGGTTCTAGTATGTATAATATACCTCAACTTACCTTATCCCCAGCTCCAGACCCTGTAAAATCAGCTAGTGATCAATTGATCACTGAGATGAATGAAAGTGAAAGTGAACAAATAGAAAAAAGTTTAGTAAATAAAATTGATAAAGTTAATTATATAACTAATACTTTAAATGTAAAAAAAGAAGATCTTAAAAGATTATTAACACCTTTTGTTTTAAAATTAATAGCAGCATATGGCCCAGCTTTAATGCAAGCTGTGTTAAAAAATTTACCTTTAAATCAATTAACAAATTTAATTAATTGTCCTCCAAGCGCCACAATAATTGAATTAATAAATCTAAGAAATAATCTTGTCAAACAAGTAAACAATGTATATAATCAAATTAATACTTTAAATAAAATTTTAGGTATTTCTAATAAAATTATAACAAGTCTTAAAATAGGTATTCAAATAATTGAAACTATCCCATACCCAGCTACAGGTGTCCCACCTCTTGGATTACCTCCATTAACAGCTGGAGCTATCGCTAAAATAGGTTCAACTAAAGAAGCAATTTTTAAAACTTTAGAAATATCTCAAGGAATTATTGATATAGTCACTATAGCGTCATCTTCACTAGGTACTGTGATGGGTATTATTTTAAGACTTTTAAATACTTTAGATGTTATCACACAATATTGTGCTAAAGATCAAAATGTATCTTTTGAACTAATTAATAATGATTTAAATGATTTTGTTAATGAATCAACAGGAATAAGTAATAGTAGAGTTATAAGCAATACTCAAAATAATAATAATTATAAAGGATTTAAACTTGAACTTAAATTAGATGAAGTAAACAAAACTCCATACCCACGACGTTATGCTCAAGCATTAAATAAACAAGGAGTTCCTGTTTTAAAAACAGATTTATCTTTTGCTTCAGACCCACAAGTACTAATAAGTCAATTAAAATTCATTATAGATTCAAATCCTAATATAACACCTGAATAATTTAATATTTATAATTATGAAAACAGATATTTTAAAAAAGTTAATTAAAGAAGCAGTTCGTGAAGCAATTCAAGAAGAAATTAAAGATATACTTCTTGAAGCAGTACGCTCTCCTAAAACTGTAGTAAGTGAAACATATACTGGAACTAACCCATTCTTAAACCAACCTGTAATGGTAACCCCATCAACATCAACCAACATAACCCCAGATATTAAACGTAATTTGCGAGCTATGATTGGTGGTGAATTTGATACTACAATTTCAATGAATTCATCTCATGCTCAACCAGCATACACTCCTCCTCCTATTAATACAGCAGGTGAAGGTTCAAGTTTGCCTGGTGGTGAAGTAAGTTTAGATCAAATAATGGGATTAATGAGTATTAAATAATGCCAACACAATTACCCCCTATAAACCCTGTAGATTTAGACCCTAACTCAGCTTTAGGTGTGTCTATACCATTTAATGGATCTGCGGTATTTAATTCAACCTATGACACTAATACTCAAATAAGATCTAATATTATAAATTTTCTTTTAACTGATTATGATGAAAGAGTATATCAACCTAATTTTGGGTCTAATCTAAGACAAATTTTATTTGAAGGAATTACTGAATCAAATTTAAAAGCATTAGAACCTAAAATAGCTAATGACATAGAAAGTAACTTTCCAGTTGTTAAAGTTACAAGTGTTACATTGTCTCAAGCTAATCAAGAATATGCTGTACAATTAAATATTAATTATGTTTTATATAATAGTATCACCCAAAATATTCAAATAACATTTTAATAAATGGCTACTGAAAATAGAGATATAAAATACATAAATAAAAATTTTAGTGACTTTAGATCAGCTTTGATTGAGTACACTAAAACTTATTTCCCAAATACTTATAGTGATTTTTCTCCATCATCCCCTGGGATGTTATTTATGGAGATGTCAGCTTATGTAGGTGATGTTTTATCATTTTATCTTGATAATCAAATTCAAGAAAATTTTATACAATTCACTCGTCAGCAAAATAATTTATATACTTTAGCATACATGTTAGGTTATAGACCTAAAGTGACAACAGCAGCTACAGTAGATATTACTTTATATCAACAAGTACCATCATTACTTGTAGGTGACCAATATATACCTGATTATAGTTATTCTTTATTTATAAAGGAAAATTTAGAAATATCATCAACTTTAGTTGGTGGATCTAATTTTTTAATACAAGATCCTATAGATTTTTCTTATTCTAGTTCTTTAGACCCAACTGAAGCATCAATATATTCTGTTAATGCTTCAACAGGTGTACCTGATTATTTTTTACTTAAAAAAACTCGAAAAGCAATATCAGCTAATATACAGACCAAAACATTTGATTTTGGATCTCCTGAACGTTTCCAAACCATTAATATTGTTGACGCTAATATAATTCAGATATTAGATATAATTGATAGTGATGGTAATGAGTGGTATGAAGTACCATATTTAGCTCAAGAAACTATATATGACACTATAAAAAATACTAATCCTAATGATCCTAATAATTATCAAGATCAAGGAGAAGTACCTTATTTATTACAATTAAAAAAAGTACCTCGTAGATTTGTTACTCGTTTTACATCCCCTACAAATTTACAAATCCAATTTGGAGCTGGAACTAATACTCAAAATAATGAAGAAGAAATTATCCCTAACCCAGAAAATATAGGTATAGGATTACCAAATAGAAGATCATTATTAACTACAGCTTTCTCCCCAGCTAATTTCTTATACACAGATACTTATGGTATATCTCCATCAAATACAACTTTAACAATTAGATATTTAACAGGTGGTGGAATAGTAGCTAATGCCCCCGCTAACACTTTACTTAATGTAAATAATAAACCAACAAATGTAAAATTCCAAAATACAAATTTAGACCCGGTTTTATCTCAAAATATATATAATTCATTAGCGGTCTCAAATTTAAATGCCGCTTCTGGAGGAGCAGGAGCTGATACAAGTGATGATATTAGATTTAATACTTTATCTACTTTTGCTACTCAATTAAGAACTGTTACTCAAGATGATTACTTAGTTAGAGCTTTAAGTTTACCTCCTCAATATGGATCTGTAGCTAAAGCTTATATAGAAACTCAAAAATTAGAAAATATTTTACCTGGAGAAACCCCTTCAGTTTTAAATTTATATGTTTTGGCTTTTGATAATAATAAAAAATTAACCCAAGCTGCTTCCGCTTTAAAACAAAATTTATCAACATATTTATCACAATATAGAGTTATTAATGACTCTATTAAAATTAAAGATGCCTTTATTATTAATATAGGTATAGAATTTGATATAATTGTCTTTCCAGAGTATAATAATAATGAAGTTATTTTTAACTGTATCCAACAGTTAAAAGAATATTTTGTTATAGATAAATGGTTAATAAATGAACCAATTATGCTAAGAGATCTTTATGTCATGTTAGATAAAGTAGCTGGTGTCCAGACTGTTAAACAAGTTAATATAATTAATAAAATAGGAAATGAATTTGGATATTCTGACTATGCTTATGATATTAGAGGAGCTACTCAAAATAATGTTGTGTATCCTTCATTAGATCCAATGATTTTTGAAGTTAAATACCCTGATGTTGATATTAAAGGACGTGTAGTACCTTTATAATATTTTATATTTATAATAAAAAATGGCTGTTTATAAAATTTTCCCTAGTAAAGACGCTACTATATATTCCCAATATCCTAGTAAAAACACAGGACTAGATGAAATATTAGAGACATCTACATTTATAATTGACACATTATCTTCTTACCCTCAAACTAGTAGATTTTTAATTCAATTTGATAATGATGAAATAAATAATATTCTCAATACTAAAATCTCATCTTCAATCTGGAAAGCATATTTTAGAGGATTTAGAGCTAATATAGAAGGATTAAATTCAACTACTACTTTAGAATTTTACCCTATTTCAGATTCTTGGAATATGGGAACAGGAAAATATAATTTTAATCCTGAGATGACTAATGGAGTTAGCTGGACATGGAAACTTTACTCAGGAAGTGGAGCATGGACAACAAGTGGGTTCCCAGCTAACACAACTGGATCATATAGTAATACATTAGGGGGAGGAACATGGTATTATAGTTCTTCTAATTCAACAGTATTACCAATTTATTCAACTCAAAGTTTTGATTATTTTTCTGATGGTGATATTAATGTTGATATCACTAATATGGTTAAAGCATGGCATAGTGGATCAATAGTTAATAACGGTTTAATAGCTAAACAAGCTGTTGAATTTATAAATAATGATGCCTATCAAATAGGGATGAAATATTTCTCTAGAGATACTAACACTATATATCCACCTCAATTAGAATTCAAATGGAGAGATTACACTTGGAATACTGGCTCTTCAACTTTTACTATATTAGATACTCAAATAGCTACAATTTCATTATCTGAAAATCCTGGAGTATTTTATCCTGAAAGTGTAAACAAATTTAGAGTTAATAGTAGACCAACATACCCAACTAGAGAATTTCAAACTTCATCAATCTATACTAAAAACTACTATTTACCTACTTCTTCATTTTATTCTATAAAAGACTTAGACACTAATGAAATTGTTATTGATTTTGATGATCAATTCACTCAATTAAGTGCTGATAATCAAAGTAGTTATTTTACCCTATATATGAATGGTTTAGAACCTGAAAGGTATTACACAGTTTTAATTAAATCTATTATTGATGGATCAACAATAATTTTTGATAGTAAATATCATTTTAAAGTAGTAAATGGCTAAATTTATTCTAAATAAAACTATTTTTAATGCTAATTCTTATGAAAAAGCAATTGATACTTCATTCTCACAAGAATTTAATCCACCACCACCACTGATAAGTACTATTAGTGTTAGTGAATTTTTTAAAATATATGATGATTTATTTTACAATATACCAGCTAGTGGGGTTATTAATTCACATGAGTATTTAATTCAAAAAAGTAGTAATTATGTCCAACCAAGTCAAATAGATGAAAACACCCAACTTTTGTTAGATGAAATAACTACTTTAAGACAAGAACTATTAAATGCTAATGAGACTATACTTAATTTACAGCTTTCATCTAGTTTAAATAATATACCCACAACATCTAGTTTTAACTTATCATTATAAAAATATTAAATGGCTGTTAATCTTATTAATACCACCTCACCATTATCAGTAGCAACTCTAAGACCTTTAGATGCTAATTTAGTAGCTACTAATGATACATTTACTCAGTTTTCTCCAAATAATCCTGATCATTATATTGAATATACTGTTTCATCAGTAAATGGAGTATTTAATATTACTGATAGTGATTATACTAATTATAAATTAACTAATTTATCATCACCAGATGATAGTGGTTTAATAATTCAAGAAATAGATATTGATCCTGTTTCTGACTTACAAAGTAAAAACTTTACTACAGGTGAATTTAATGTCATTTATAATTTTTTTCAATTAGAATTAAACTCATCAAATCAAAATCCTCAATTCTTTGTCAAAGAAATATCATCAGATAGGACAGAAATAAGAGTAATTTCAACAGATTCAACCCCAAATTTAGCTTTAGCCGCGGCAGTTGATGCTTTTAAAATTAAATTATATAGTTTTAATTTTAGTAGTAATTCTAATCCTAATTCTGATGAAAATGTACCTAATAGTAGTACTAATAATGGGGTTATTGATGGATTCCAGCAGTTTTATTTAAATTTTGGAGGTAATATTATTTTAGCAGCTAATAATATTGCTGTTGATACTAGTAAACCTCAATATGAAATTTTAATAAATTTATATGATGCTGTACCTAGTCAAATACAAGAAAAGAATACATTATGGTTTGTAACAGCTTTAGCTGATACTTTATCATTTAATATAACATTCACCCCAGATCCTGTTTTACCTTCAATAGACAATGGTTTATCAATTAAAGGTCCTAATTTTGATCTTTCTATTAAAGATAAAATAAATAATTCAAGTAATTATCTTGATTATACAACTTTACTAACAACTGGATTATCAACATCGTATAACCAAATTCTATCATATTTAGAAGACTCAGGGTTAAATATAAGTATTGATTATTCTGATTTTAGTAATTTTATTCATTTTTCCTCAGCCCAACAAAGGATTCAAAATTTTTATTATAAAGTTCAACTCATTGAACAATATAATGCTAGTATTTTAGATTTAGAATTAACAAATTCATCATCAATAGATACTGAAGTTAGTCTTATACAAGATCAAGTAACTAATGTTATTAAAAACTTTGATGGCTTTGAGTATTATTTGTATTATACTTCTGGTTCAAATGCTTACCCAAAAGGTACAACAGCCCCCCCATATGACCCAGTATCTACTGTGAGTGCTGAAGGTTTAGCTTGGTATAATGAACAAACAGCTTTGGCTTTAGATTATGATCAAAATAATAAAGATAATTTAATAAATACTATACCTTCATATTTAGCTGAAGATCCACAAAATGCACCTTATAGTACTTTTGTTAGTATGATTGGGCAACATTATGATAATATTTGGTTATATTATCAAGATGTTACTAATCGTTATAATGGTGATAATAGATTAAATTTTGGTGTATCTAAAGATTTAGTAGCTGATGCTTTAAGATCTTTTGGTTTAAAAATATATCAAAATAATTTTACAACTAATAACTTATATGATGCTTTTATTGGGTATGATATTGTCCCATCAGCTAGTTTTTCTTCTAGTGTTGATGGTAATGTCTATGCCTCAAGCTCATATATAGTTGAATACCCAGATGTAGGTTATTTCTTAGATGATATTGCTTACTACCCAGGTGATCCCAATGAGTTAATAACAAACTTCATTTCAGCATCACAAGCTGCTTTATTTACTCCTGTAGACGATATAAATAAAGAAATTTATAAACGTTTATATCATAATTTACCTTTATTATTAAAACAAAAAGGTACAATATCTGGTTTAAGAAATTTAATTAACATTTATGGTATTCCTGATTCTATTTTAAGAATTAGTGAATTTGGTGGAAGAGATAAAGATACATCAACATATGATTATTTTCACGAAACATTTAATTACTCAGCTCAAACTGGATCTGCATCTCCGTTAACCATTGGGTCTCCTTGGGATTTAAATAATAATTGGAATGCGCTAGATGATGTCCCATCAACACTCCAATTCAGATTTAAAACCAATGAAACTCCAACCTCAAATACACCTTTTAAACAAGGTATATGGTACCTCTCAAATGGTCCTATAGTGTCAGCTATAGTACTAAAATACACAGGATCAGGATATAATACATCTTCATACTCCTACCCTGACTCAGGATCAAATTATTCTCCTGAGTGGCAATATGCTCAATTATCTTTAGTACCTAATATAGCTACAGCACCTAACACTAGTGCTAGTGTTTATCTTCCATTCTATGATAATAATTGGTGGTCAGTGATGGTTACTAGAGTAGGATCTAATCTTGTTTTATATGCTGGTAATAAATTAGAGTATAATGGTTACGATGGTAATCAAATAGGATTTTTAGCTACAGCATCAATAGCTAAAGGCATTGCTTGGACTTTAGCAGGTAGCACTAGTTACTTCTTTGATTCTAACCCAGCATTATCTAATTATGATACTTTTACAGGAAATCTTCAAGAAATTAGATATTGGTCAACTAACCAAACATTAAATTCGTTTAAGGATTTTATAATGAATCCTAACTCTATAGATATCGCTAATTCTGAAGATGAAGATTATGCTGATCGTTTAGCTTTTAGAATTCCATTAGGTAGTGATCTTAATTTAAATACCTCAAGCTTTACAGGATTAAATTCAATTCATCCTAAAATATCAGGCTCATGGATATATGGTACTACTCAATCTTTTGCTAGTGATAGTACTTTGTTTATATCTGATGGTAGTATAAAGTTTGTACCTAATAATGAAACTTTTTTTCTTAATTCTCCTATAGCTGGTTTAAAAAACAGAGTTACAGATAAAATACAAATAGTATCTTCTAGTTATCCTTCTATTAATCTAGAATATACCCAATCAGGAAATACTTTATCACAATATGTAAATATTCAACAACAATACCCTTCACAAGGAAGTGAAACTCCAGATGTTAATGCTTTAGAAGTAGCATTCTCACCTACAAATGAAATTGATGATGATATTATCGCTTCATTAGGATATTTTAATATAGGTGAATATATTGGAGACCCAAGACAAGTATCCTCATCAGCTACATCATATCCTGATTTAAATAGAATAAGAGACACTTACTTTCAAAAATACTTTGCCAGTTATAATCTTTATGATTATATTAGATTAATTAAGTTCTTTGACAATTCATTATTTAAAATGATTAAAGATTTTGTTCCTGCGAGAACAAATCTAAGATCAGGTGTAGTAATAAAACAACATTTATTAGAGCGAAATAAATATCCTCAACCACAAGTTGTTGGAGAAAATGTGATATATACTGGTTCTATTGACATTGCTTTCATAACTGGAAGTACAGGAGGTACATTTAATGAGTTTAATAAATTAACTACTTTAAATAATTACCCATTTTTAGCCCAAAAAATAAACTTTCAAGTATTAGGAAATACTTATAAAAATTATCTTTCTGGGTCTGGAGCCTCAAACATAATTACTTTTTATCCTAATTCTCAAGTAGATTGGAATGAATATGGAGAATTAATAACATACTTTGAAGGAGATATAGTACTATACACTGAAGGACTAGATATTAGTGGAACAGATTTAGTTTTAAAAGTTTCATCTTCTATACAGGGAAATGTATTTGAACAAAATATTGACTCATATTGGTCATTACCTATAACAACCCATTGTAGTTATGGAGAAAAATTCTCATTATGGTTTAGAGATAATGTAAGTGCTAATAATATAGCTTATGCTAATTTTGGATTACAAAGTGTTGAATACTCTCAACAAACATGGTTAGAATCTGTTTTAGGACCTACAGGATCATTCCAATTATTACATAATGATCAAAGTGAATTTTATGATGGTGAATTGCCTGGAACTACTATTGAAGTATCAAATGGTGAGTTAAATGAAGCTAATATATTTAAATATCCATCAACCTTAGAAATAAACTATAATATTGTTTTTTATAAAAGTAGTATAACATCATTGAATAATTTTACAAATATTCAAACTTCACCAAATCAAGGTGAAATATATTTATGGTATGATACAGGAAGTTATATAAATCCTGCACCAATTAACGAAAAATAAAAATAAAATATGCCAGCAGGAGGACAATTTGGACAAGTTTACGGACAAGGAGTTAAATATCTTAAAATTAATAGATTTGACTCTGGTGGATTAGATAGGTCAGATTATTTAGGGCAATTAACTAGTTTAACTATTAATTATGATGATTTAGGTCCTATAACTTATGATATTATAACTACACAAGAACAAGATGCTTATTTTATTTATGGGGTACAAACTAAAAATCAAGTAACATCTTCTGTAAATTTTAATGTAGTATCTCAATCTGTAGCGGTAAGAAGAACAGGATCTCTTTCAGTTTCTGATGAATTAAAAATACTAGGTTGGTTTGGTGACCTAGGAATATTACCAGGATTTAACACTATCACTTCAGGTAATGGAAATGTAATGGGCGGTGTTGGGCCAAATTATACTTATTTTGAATTATTTAGAACACCAAATGTTGAATTATCATTAATAGTCACTGGCTCATATAATTTAGGATCGCCAGGTAGACTAAATTTTTATTTCTGTCAACCTAATGATGATACAGGACAATCTGGTGCTACATATATAACATCATCAAATTCTCTCACAGGTGCTGGAACCTTAAATTTAAAATTTGATTACTTAAATAATAGTTTCACTGAAGGATATTATTTTTTAGGAATAGATACAGATGGTCCATCTGGAATATTTAGTAATGTAACAGTATTTTTATCTCAATCTCAAGCTCCATTATTTAATTACCCTACACTTACAATTTTTAATCCTGAATTTATAGATTGGGATTATAATGATTATAATGCTTTATTAGGAAATGCTGAAGGGCCTCAATTTTCATACAAATATATGGATATAGACTATTCTAATAGTCCTTTAACTCCTATTAATTTTGACTTAATAATATCCGGCACAGCAGATAGAGCACCAGTACAAGATTCAAATTACTCCTCAGCTGCTTGGTCTAATATAAGATATAAAGGATCAAGACAAAGCTCATATGATTTTAATAAACCTTTTTAAATATTTTAAATTATGTCTACTAATCCTTTAATTATATTGGATGATTTAAGTTATTATTATGGAACATCTCCTAGAGATCCTGTAGTAGAGCAAAATCAAACATATATGGCTTATTTTGATGGTATAGGAGGCACAGGCCCTGAACTTATAGATCAAACTGCTTATTTTATTAGATACATAATTGATACTAAAGGTAATATAACTAACCCTGCTCCTTTATTAAATATTACTGATCCTCAGGCTGCTCCTTTATATAATCTAATAGATAACTTTGAACCTGGTAAGAGAGCAGTTGTCAAATTAATAACAAATGACCCATTATTAACTGGTAACCCAAATGATAACTCATTAACAGGAATTCATAATATAACTCATGTTGGTAGAATAGTTCCTATTCTAATAAGTGAGACAGGAACTAGTATCCAAGATTATTTAGCTACCATGAGTTTTGGTTCCCCTACCGTTCCTGCTGTTGTACCAAATATAGAAGGTCAATTTCAAGCTAGTTTTTCCTCAGAAACCATTAGTGAGGGTAATGGATATAGTAATGATACTTATTATAATTTACCATACGCTACTACATTAACTGATTATACTAACACAGACGCATGGACTAATAGCTCCCCAGAGTTTATTATTTTATCTAGTTCAGCTCAAACTTTAACTAAAATTAAAGTTCAAGCCAAAATATGGGCTAGTTACCCACAATATTATGATCCTTATACAGACGCACCTATATATGATAATAATATTTTAACTTTACAAATATTACAAAATGGAAATCCAATAGTATCCCAAGAATTCACTATATCTTCTGGCACAAGCAATTATTCCACTATAGAATCACCATATGTGGATTATGAAGTTAATGATGAATTTAAAGTACAATTTAAAATACAAAATGTTGATTCTTATCATGCTTTAATATTACAAGGAGCAGGAGATGATAGATTTGAGAGTAGAATTAGATTTATTCAAGAATACTTACCTAATACCTCTTTTAATGGTTTAAATGCAGTGTATGCTCCATTTTTTCAAGGTAGTGTAAATGAACCTGCTGATAATGGAGGTAAATCAACTTTGATAATGACAGAAATTTTTTCTAATTTATACAATTCTGGATTAACCCAATATTTAACATCTGCTTCATTTGAGAATGGTTTAAATTTTTCACCTATAGCAATACCCTTTAGTGATATTAAATCTGGTGATTTTATAAGATTTGAATATAATAAAGAACAAGTTTATACAATAACTAAAGTATTTGAACTTTCTATCTATGGTGTAGATACAACTGCTGTAGAAATAACCCCATCTTTAACTAATTTAAATGGTTTTAATACTCAAACTATAAACATAAATCATTTTGTTGCCTATAGAGTGATAAATGATGGAACATATGTTGTCTTAGATATAAAAAAAGAAACTTCTGGAAATAGTTTTACAGGTATAATTCAACCTGAGTTTGTCTCTAAAGAATTAACAATTAATTATGACAAAATAATCACAGATCTAACACAAAAAGGAATAGTTTACTAATATTTATAATAAAATTAAAATAAAAAATGGGATTTCTTAATAACACAATAGTAACAGTTGATGCTATCTTAACAAGAAAAGGTAGAGAACTTTTAGCTAAAAATGATGGTTCTTTTAAAATCACTCAATTTGCCTTAGCTGATGATGAGATTGATTACACAATGTATAACCCAAACCACCCATCAGGATCAGCTTATTATGGTCAAGCAATTGACAACATGCCTTTATTAGAAGCTTTTCCTGATGAGACACAAGCAATGAAATATTTACTTACTACTTTACCAAGAGGTACATCTAAATTGCCTATTTTAGATATTGGTACTGTGGCTATTGCTTTGCCTCAAGGTGCCTCATTTAATATTCAACCTCAAACATTAAACTACTTAAACGGAACTAGTACATATGAATCATCAGGTTATGTAGCTATTATAGCTGATGTTAGATTAGCAAATACATTTGTAGGTACAGGTATTAATACAACTCAAGCTTCTTCATTAAATTCAACAACTACTCTTGGAACTAACGTGTCTAAGACAGTAATTGGTACTAATATTAGTATAACAGCTACAACTGTCAATGTTTTATTCCCAGCTGGTGTTGATCAAATTTCAACAACAATAACTGTGATAGGTAGAGATAGTGGAGCTAGAATAACAGTACCTTTTCAAGTAAATAAAAACACAACTTGTTAATAACATAAAAAAATTAAAATATGTCATTTAAAAGATTAGATCCTGAAGATTTTGTTGTAAGTGCTGATTCAATTACCTCTCCTGCTTGGTCAGGTGATGCACCTGCTTTATCTAACCTTTACACTTCATCAGTTCAAGAAGTAGGTACTAGTGGAAATTATTATCTAAATGTATATCAAACAGCATCAACAGATCCTTCAGCTCAGATACAATTTAATATAGCTTATGGTAACAAGTATGGTTCTGGTTCTATATTATATAACGCGGGAATTGATGGATTGTCTCCTACAAGAACTATTTATGGTCAATTCCGTAATTTAATATATGGAGATGAAAATACTGATTTTACATTTGGTGGTGTGCCTCAATCTGATTTTTACGCTATATCAATAGATAGAGCCCGTTATAAACAATCTTTATTCCCAGGCAGTTTAAACCTAACATTATTCTCAGGGTCATCTTATCGTATAAACTTAACAGACAATAGTTTAAATACTTCAACTATATCTTATTTAGATTGTGGTAGAGTATTCCAAATAGTATCAGGCAGCAATGGTTTAACTAACGCAACTAACCCAACTAACGCCATAGCAAACGGTATGACTGAGTCAGGATCATACGGTCTATTCCTCCCAGATATAGGAACTATTATTCTAAATGCTTCTGCTTTAGATTTACCCTCCTCTAAAGGTGGAATAGATCTTGGAACTTTAAGAAATAGTGACACTAATGATGGGAATAGTTCTAAATTATTTAGTAATAGTTCTAATAGAGGTTTAGTTTCTGGTAGCACTAACGTTAGTTCATTCTTTTTAAATAGTCAAGAAACAGTTACCTCAGATTTTGTATTTGTAAGAGCTAGAAATGGTGAATTCAATTATTCTGAAAACCCAAGTTTTATATCAGGAAGTAATGGATCTATTTTATATGATGTATTTATACAAAATCCTCAAACTTATATCACAACTGTAGGAATGTATAATGATAATAATGAGTTATTAGCTGTAGCTAAATTATCAAAACCACTTAAAAAAGATTTCACTAAAGAAGCATTAGTACGTGTTAAATTAGATTTTTAATGAATGGGTGCCTTCAAATCTTTAACCTCACAGGATGTTATTATAACACCATTTGTTGTCAATAAAAGTTTTTCTTTTATTGGATATACTGACTTTGAAGATAACAATATTGAAAGACTACAAGGTACTAACATAACTGGAAGTTTTAATATTTCTGAAGCTACAACAGGTATAAATGATAATTTTTATCAAAGAGATATATATAATATAGCTAAACAGTTATATTATACTAATGAGTTACCTAATCCTGAGGGTATTTATATTGTTACTGATTTAAACAATAATATAATTGAGAATAATACTAAAACTAATGTTCATAGTAGATTTGATAATTATTTAAATTCAACTTTACATTATAGTTCTTCATTTAGGTATTTCCCAACTGGTTCTGATGATGTTATAGCTGTATTATCTATACCTAATATATTGTATGGTGATTACATCAACCCAGGTAGTTTTGTTTTTCAACCTATTGGAGCAGGAAATTTATATAAAGATAACGGAGAAGGATATGTAGTTAATTATTATAATACTCAAGAAGTATTTGGTGTAATAAACTATCAACATGGAACAGTAATATTTACTAATCCTGATTTTGAATTTAGTGATTTCTTTGATCCTACTAATCCAACCGTTTATGTATCTTTTCAAAGTGCTAGAACTATTTATGAAACCCAATATAAATGTACTCTTAGAGAAAATGAATTTAATTATTCATTAAATCCTAGCATAATCTCAGGTAGTAATTTTACAAATCCTTTAAACTCATCTTGTTCTATAGATATTAGAGGTCAAGTATATGATTTTGTAACAGGTTCAGTCTGGACTCCATATGTAACAACTGTAGGGTTATATAATGAAAGTAATGAGTTATTAGCTGTAGCTAAATTATCTCAACCTTTACCAACAAGTAGAACTACGGATATGTCAATATTGATAAACTTAGATAAATAAAATGGCTTTACAACCTATAGAATTTGGAGATATCATAACTAATAATGATCTAATCACAACTAAATGTTGGTCAGATGGTACTTCATCATTAGGGAACTATGAAGGCAATATATTTACCTCATCAGTTCAAATTAATAGTAATACATATCCTTATTATTTAGACATATATAATTCAAATCCAGATACTGATCCTAATGCTGAAATACAATTTAGTCTAATATATGGAGATAAACAAGGATCAGGATCTGTTTTATATGACCCAAATATAGATGGTTTTTCTCCTTCAAGAACAATTTATGGTCAATTTCGAAATCTAATTTATGGTGATGAAAATGCTGAGTTCAATTATGGTGGAGTGACATCTGATTATTTTGTAGCAATTGTTATAAATAGAGACCGTTATCGACAATCTCTAATGCCTGGTAGTTTTAATATACAATTAAATGGTAGTCCTTTTACAGATGATAGTAATATGATTTCTGCTCCTAATTATCTAGATTGTGGTCGAGTATACCAAATAGTTAGTGGATATAGTGGATCAGGATCATATAATAATTATGGTTTATTCCTCCCAGACATTAGTACTATTGTATTTAATGGAGATGCTTTACCTTTTGCTATAGATAGAAGTAGTAATGTTAATAATGAAAATACTTTAAATTTTAAATCCCAAATTGATACATTTTCTCTTCTTAGTCAAGAAACAGTCACGTCAAACTATGTTTTTATAAGAGCTAGAAATAGTGAATTTAATTATTCAACAAATCCAAGTTTCATATCTGGTAGCACAGGTCAAGTATTATATAAAGAATTTGTTGATAGTCCACAAACGTATATAACAACAGTAGGTTTATATAATAATAATAATGATTTGTTAGCTATAGCTAAGTTAGGTAAACCTTATGCTAAAAATTTTACTAATGAAGCATTAGTTAAAATTAATTTAAATTATTAATCACAATGAATAATTGGTTTTGGTATGAAAATATGGGAATTAAACAGTTTACTACTATTGAAGATTTCCCAGAAAATAGTTTTGGATTTATATATAAAATTACTAATCAAATAACAGGTAAATTTTATATCGGTAAAAAAAGTCTTTATCATAATATAAAGAAAAAATTAACCAAAAAAGAATTAGCTGAACAAACAGGACCAGGTAGAAAATCAGCCACTAAAAGAATTCAAAAAGAATCTGATTGGATAACATATTGGGGTTCTAATAAAGAAATATTAGAAGAAATAAAAATTAAAGGTAATTTAGCATTCCAAAGGGAAATCCTTAAGATAGTTAACACCAAAAAAGAATTAACATACTGGGAAATAGCGTACCAATGCCAGTATAATGTATTACTTATAGATAGTTACAATGATAATATATTAGGAAAGTTTTTTAAAAAAGATTTCGCTTCCTAGATAGTTTTTCATATCTTATACAAGTATGGTAAACCAGTTATTAATAACCCTAGTGGATTCTGTTTTAGGTAAAGGTAAAAATACCTCTAAAAACAATCGAGCATATACTTGTCCTTTCTGTAAACATCATAAACCTAAACTTGAAGTAAACATGGATACTAATGCTAAAGGTGACAATCCTTGGCATTGTTGGGTATGTAACACAAAAGGTAGAAAATTATCACGTTTATTCAAACATTTAGAAGTACCATTAGATAAATTACAATCTTTACAATCCCTAGTAGGGACCTCTAAATCAGAACATGTAGAAGTTAATTTAGAGCAGGTTAAATTACCTGAAGAATTTATTCCGCTAATTGATGTAACTTCAAATAATATCGTTGGTAGACGCGCTTTAGTCTACCTAAAACGTCGCGGTATTACTAAATACGATATCCTAAAATACAATATTGGCTATTGTGAGCATGGACCTTATTCTAATATGATTGTCATACCTTCATATGATGAAAAAGGCAATTTAAATTATTTTACTTCTAGAGGATTTGAAGAATTTTCTAGATCTAAATATAAAAATCCAAATGTATCAAGAAATATTGTTCCGTTTGAATTTTTTATAAATTGGAATGTACCTATCATCT
>Ga0222713_10001253_pt1 | contig 28935 bp, 31 predicted proteins | sample C33_649DmetaG_FD_165061 | JGI IMG/M metagenome (GOLD analysis project Ga0222713, IMG submission 165061) | Estuarine water microbial communities from San Francisco Bay, California, United States - C33_649D | ecosystem: Environmental > Aquatic > Marine > Unclassified | place: USA: California... | reverse complement strand
TGCAATTTCTGGAACTGGGAGACCAGTAAAAACGCAAGCACCAAGGCAGCTGCCAATCCTAAGGATATCTGTGAAAGATCTACGGTAAAGTCCATAATTGAAACCAGATTTAAAGTCCTTGGATTCGTCTTTAAGATAATGATAGGTATACAGAAGTTCTTTGATGTCTTCCTTACCTACCCTATCTATGTAAAAATCTGATTTCATTTAGGTATTTTTACTCACTTTGTTTGCATTCTAACATATATTCTACAGTATTAGCTACATCATTCATCGCATCACGAAGAAATGGTTGCTGTCCAGATTCTTGTTTACAAATAGGACGACTATTATCTACTAGCGTCCAACGCCATTGTTGCATTTCAGAGCAATACCAGAGATTAATTCTCATGTTTGAAATACTCCAATTCGACCCAGTTAAGGAGAGTTTGGAAAGAACTGATTGCTGCTTGGTTACAGTTGTCATCTTTTAGTTTTTGTACGTAGTACTCAAGGGCTTCAATCGCCATTTGGCGATCTTGTTGTGAAATGAGTGACATTTGGAGTTATATAAACTCAGAGCCCCTGACCCGACTTGAACGGGTGACCTACGGTTTACAAAACCGTTGCTCTATCCAGCTGAGCTACAAGGGCATTTAATCAACAGGTAACATTTCTGGATTTTCTAATTCCAGTTCAAACATTAAAGGATGACATAATTCATCAATTAAGTAGAATGAGGCTTTATACAAATCCTCTGGTTCCCATCTTCTCTCACAATCTGCGATTTCAATTAAATCCAGATCATAAAGACCATCATCAGGTAATTCATCAAAAGTAAATGGAACACTTTGTATGAAATACATAAGGACGATTTGCTTACCCTTATTATACCACACATATCGGGTGTCTATACGATATTTCATCGCTTTACTCCACCTATGAAGGTATTTAGGGTAATAGGACGAGGGGGACTTGAACCCCCACGGGATTGCTCCCAGCAGATTTTAAGTCTGATGTGTCTACCACTTCCACCACCGTCCCATAAAAACCTACTCGGGTTTGTAGGTAGATGGATTATACTTCAGATACTCCCAGAAAGTCAACTTCATTTCTTTTTGTGTCATACCACAGTGCTTTGCTGCTTTAGGGAGATTCCACTTTGCAGTAAAAAGTGCTTCATTTGATTCTTGAACATTCTGAGGGGTAGTTTTAACAGGATGCTCATAAAGTGCTGATTTGTTAATCTTCAGAAGACCCATTTTGAAAAAAGTATCGTGTGTAAAAATTTACCGGGATTTTTTTCCATCAAAAATGGAATTAAAGGTTGATTTTCCCTCAGAGAGGACTTGTATATGCAAGCACGTCTTCATTACAAGTAGCACGGACAACCTCAAGCACATTCATAAACTGCTCAACGGTTTCACAGGTCACGGTTTTCTCATCACCCTCACTAGAGTAAAGATAAACGGTGCGCTTCACGGGATCCACGACGCAGCGGGTCAAAAATTCGTCTTGCATGGGGTTCGTTTGATTACCCTCTTATTATAGGGGATGGTGGGGTCCCCTGTCAAGCCTCATTTGTTAATGCTATAAATTGAATTATCACCAGGATAATCATCCGATGATTGGCCCTCATATTCAACTATTAATTTTTCACCGTCCGCTCTCTCTGCATGAACCAAAAAGAAGCAGTCAATTTTAGATGCGGATCCAGATCTTATTTTTACTTTAGATCCCCACTCAATAGAATCAACAATCAAGTCTTGAGATGAACCTATCTGAGTAAGAGTGACTGTGATTGTTTCTGGATCGACTAATCCTTTCCAATAATCTGGAAGGTTTATAACGTTAGAATCGGTTAGTCTTCCACGATAGTAAACACCTGATTCTGGACCTTCTAAGCATACATGACGAAGCCTCCATCCTTCTTTAATTGGATGAGGAATGTCAAATGGTTTTCTTGAAGTTAGAGTGATTCCACCCGCTGTTACCTCTGATGCTGTTACAGTTCCGCTAATGTTGACACTACCAGAACCATTAATTTGAGTGTTTACTTTCAGGGAATCAATCTGTGCAGTTGAGTGATAGTAAGGAGTACATGCATCCTCTGGATATTTGTTCTGATCAGCATTTCCTTTAAAGATATACGAGTATATCGTAGATGCTGTTCCCCATGCTTGACCATCGGAACAGTCTTTACCACCTGAACCAGGTACGAATTCATCAGCCATTTTTAAACCTCCCTTCTATCATAATGGTAACCAGAAACTGAATATTCATCATTATTTCCTGGATAATCTGCTGGTGTTTCTCCTTCATATTCTGGAATTAATCTTTCACCATCTGCTCTGGTAGCGAAAATATGGTAGAAGCAATCAATAGGCATACCACCATACGCTTGGAGATATACTTTCTCCTCATCAATTCTCTTTACAATTACATTTTGATGTGCTCCTACTGGAGTTAAGTTAACTGTGATCGTTGTCCAATCAACAAGTTTCTTCCAATATGCAGGAAGAATAATCTCTTTCTTATTTGTTACTCTTCCACGGAAGTATACATCATTTGATGGACCTTCAGGACAAGTATGGCGGAGACGATATCCCGGTTTAGTTGGGTGAGGGATATCAAAGTTCTTTTTAGCAGCAAGAACATGACCATAGCAATTAGAAATTACCTGACCTTGAACATATAAGTTTCCACCAACGATTACATTATCATTAGTCTCAACCTTTCCTAGAAAAGCAGATGATCCAGCTACTGCCAGAGAAAATGGATTACTTGGTGCTCCATAACACGTTGCTCCAGGAACAAAAGGTGGGGTTACATCAGGATCACTATTAGTAAGTGGTGCGACATTTAAAGTTCCAAATGCAGTTGGAATCCTAGTCGGTGATCCAATAACAGCAGGTCCTTCAATAAAAGCAGACCCATTAATTTTTTGATCACCCTCCTTAATAGCAGGGACAATACCTGTTCCTACTTTAAGTTGACCCCCAACATTAACGTCATCCCATCCAGCACTCATTTTTTAATCTCCTTATGTTTGATTATTTTGTTTTTGATAACGTTGTCCTCCGTTCTTGGAGTCTTTTGTAGCACATGCATCAGTTACACCTTGAATAATAGATCCATAAATTTTGAGTCTACTGTTTGAAATTACTTCACCAACTCCAGATGTTGCTAATTTATAGTTATTCTTAGCATTCATCAACAGTTTTTTTGAGTCAGTCTCAATATTTTCTGTTGCTTTTATTCTTATGTTTCCTTTACTACCACCTTCACCTACAGCAATAATTTCAATATCAGTTGCCTGTAATCTTATTTTACCATTTGTTGCGATAATGTCAATATTACCATTTTTTGCATTAATCATGCACGTATCTTGTGCTTCTTCATTATCACTTCCACACTCAAGTTGAAAGTTTCCTGGTGATAATGAAGTTGTCCATCCTTTTCTTGGACCATCCTTATCTAAGAAGAACGTATGTCTTCCATCTGGAGTTTCTAATTTAACTGCAGCAGTTACATCAGCAGGTTGATGAATGTGTCCAAAAGAAATTGATCCATGATCATTTCCTTGACGAATTGCAGTATAGTTTTGTTTTGCTGTATCGTTAGGATTTGGATTAGTTCCCGTAGTATCGGGTAATCTATCACCTTTTGTATTTCTAGAGGTTGGCATCTTGTTTTATCACTATACTACTATTTAAATGATTTCGTCAGGAGTACCTGGAATATTCAATCTTGGATCATTACTGGTAATATCCGTACCCTGTCTCTGGATTGCAGATGGAGGTGTGACAACAACACCATCAATACTCTCCTGTAGAGTATCATAGACTTGAACAAGTTCTCCTGGAGTTTGATAGAATCCAGCATAACGAACTCCATCACGATAGAATACAGCACCGTAGTAAGGACGACCATCAACATACCCAGTCTGTTTGAGACCGACAAGATCTGTGACTTGAATGATAATCTCAGGATCAACGACGATTGGATCTCTTACAATCTCAAATTGAGGTCTGAATGATGCATTAACACCAGTATCTGATGGAATTATAATCTGAGGATATTGTGTGAATCCAAGACCAGGATTTAATACATTTACTTTTGTGATTCTACCAAAAGTATCACATTCATAGCTTAATTGAGCACCGTTACTTGGTGTGATTTGTATTTGATCCACTCCACAATTGTAGTTAATTCCAGGATTCTCAACTTCAATACTTCTAAGACGAAGTGCTGCAGGATATCCAGGTCCTTGAGCAGCTGGGAATCCATTTCCAGGATCATCTACAATTACTCTACAAACAACACCCTTTCCAGTTACTTTCTTTGGACATGGTGGTGGAATTAAAAGAGCAGAAATACCAACAGGGTTTGTTGACCATGGTTGTCCAACTCCAGTGGCAACATCAACAGGTACAGTAATCTGAGCAAATCCAACAGTAGGGTTCTGTTCAAATCCAGTATCAGGTATACGAATGTTTGATAATTCCAACTCAACTGTTCTTTTTCCTTTAGTTGCATTAAAAGTTGTCTTTCTTCTACCTTCAAATACCTTTGATACACCAACTTCATTACCATCAATTCTGACAATTAGTTGATCGTCTGCTTCAGACTCAAGAGTGTATTGTCCATCAACTGGGAAATCAACGTTACTCCAACGGAATATCCAAGTTTTTCCCTGAATTTCCTCATTTGGTTTTGCATTTACATTTTGAAAAACTGGAGAAATAAAATCTCCTCTATAATTTGCAATTGGAGTTGGACCTTCATAGACAATTCCAGAAACATTTTTTGTAGGAATTTTCCCCCAATTAGGATCTTGAAGTCTTGCTTTCATGTCTTCTCCAATAAGACCAGGAAAATCATTTTCAAGATAATATCTTATATCTGCGTCAGAAAATCCTTGCGCTTTTGCATTTGGATAATCAACTCCATAACCAAAATACTGATTACCACCACGACCTTGTGCGTCAGCACTGCCTGGTGAATAATCAAATCCTACCATACTTTTAATTCCATTGTTGTTATTGGATGGACTCAACCAATCTTTTGTGCTAAAAATTTTCTTATTAATCTTTTCATAAGTATTTGTTTTTCCGTTCTCAACTTCAATCTCAATTTTATGCAATCCCTTGCTTAAGAAAATCTTCTTAGCTCTTGGATTATTTTCTCTCCAGTTGTATATGATTCCGTCACTACCGATAGCAGAAATTCCACTTCTTCTTTCACTACCACTACCACCCCTAGTGTTTTCTAGGGTTGTTGGTATATAGTTCGCTTGCATAATGGGTTTACCATCAATCAAGATTCTACCTGCATTATCTACAGTTGATTTGAATGCATAGAATCCATCATAAGGAATATCAACATTCCACTCATTTCTATAAACAATCCCACCACCATCTGATCCTGGTTTTGAAAGAGGGGGAATGGGAGAAATAGCATAACGATTCATGAATCTACTCCATGATGGCAATCCAGGAGCATTTTGAAACTTAACTGGCCACCATTTTTCTTTTCCACCAGGGAATCTAGTGGTCCAAATTGGATTGTTGGGACAACGACCTTCTTGCTGAGGAATTGGTTCCTGTGGAATGGGTGGCAGAGGTGCATCAATTGTTAATGAAGCACCCATTGGATTTTGATTCCAAGATCTTGCAGATACAACACTCTCTTCAATAATACTAGATTCAATATTAATAGCAAGAGCCATGGGATTACCACCTGAAAGAGGTCTTCCCTTAATTTGTTCAAGTTCAGCACGAATTCTATACTTTCCTGCTTTGAAGAATCTGGTTTCTAAACTCTTACCAGTGCTTCTACCAGGAGAACTATATCCAACCTTCCTAATAATAACTTCATCACCACCTTGATCTACAGATCTCAAACCATTTCCAATTGCCTTTGCTCCACCACCATCTCTATTTCCAATATAAAGAGTGACATTATCATCCACCATGATTTCAATATTATAGTTTCCATCCACAGGAAAATCAACATACTCCCAACGAATAACATGAGTTCCAGAAAAATCATCCGACTGTGCTCTGTCAGAATTGGGATTAAAAGGAAGAACACCATACTGGTTTATGAACCCAGCGTCTCTACCTGCCCTAGGATCAAGTCTCCAAAGTTTTCTGTCTGCTTTTCCAATATAATCAACCGTGTTGAATATTTTTCTTACTTGTGATTCTGTTGACGTAGTGCTTGACTTTGAATTATTTCTGGTTGTTTGTGCTGGAGGTGGTGGTGGAGCAGCTTGGGTTTCCGTAATTGTTTTTTTATTCCAAACAGCAATACCAAATCTAGATCCATGATACTTACCTAAGGTAAGTCTAGTATTACTGTCCCACTCAATGTAATTATTGTTTGGATTAGTATCATTCCAATCTCCACCAGATCTTATTCTCTTACCTTTATAATAAGTTCCTTCGTTATATTTGTGGAATGATGCATTTTTAGGTATTGATGTTCCACCTCTCCCAGAAACTGGAGGAACATAAACATCATCAACTTTAACCCACTCTTCTCTGGTCGTAGATGTTGACTGTGGAGATGGGGGTGGAGGTGTTGTATTTTTTACAACCTTTTCATATTGAGGTTTATTATAAATGTCAATCCTAATACGATGAACTCCTGCCTTTACATTTTTCTTGACAACCTTTGGAGTCTGATCTTGTCTAAATTGAACTGTTTCTATTAACTTTTCATTATCCAGATAATATCTTCCAATATTGTCTGCTTGAGCACGAAAAACATATTCACCATCATATGGGAAATTTTCTTCCCATTCCATAGTAAATTCTTGTCCAGCAAAATCACTACCGGGAGCATTTGATGGAGGAACTGGTGAAATAGCATAACTATTCATAAAATCACTCCAACCACCTCCTCTTTCAGGAAGTTTGCCCCAATTTGGATCATTAAGTAGTTCTTGCATCTTAGGTCCAATAAGACCTTTAAAATCATTTTCCAAATAATATCTAATATCAGAGTCAAGGAAACCTATTGCTTTTGCATTTGGATAATCAACACCATATCCAAAATACTTGTCACCACCACGACCTTGAGCATCAGCAGTTCCAGCCGAATAATCAAAACCGATCATGCTCTTTATACCCCTAGCATTAGGGTGTTGAACATCATGTTTAATTCTTGTAGTTCTACTTCCAGACGTAACTCTTAATGGATTTTCTTTTCTAGTAGTCCACCAAGGAGTGCTCAGTTGTTGTAAGAAGTCTTGATACTTTTGAATCTCTCTTGCGATTGGATCTTTAGAAAGATTTGCATATAAACTTGGATTCCAAGATCCTATCGGTTTTCCTTCAGCATCGTATCGTATACCAAATCCAGCGTCTGTAGGATCACAAATCAGATATTCTTCAAAGTCATCTTCCTGATCAAAAACTTCAAAGGTATCAACAAATTTACAATCAGAATAATCTGGATCTCCTACAAGAATTGCGCGAGTAACAGCACCAACTCCCAATCCAGTTTCATCTCTAACTTCAACTAGTGGTGGATATTGATACCCAAATCCACCAGAAATTAAGTCAACAGCAAGTAAAGATCCATCTTTACCAAATACTGGATTTCCTGCAGCACCAACACCACCGCCGCCCAAAAATATTGAAGAAGGTGGATCTGCTTCACCTTCTACTTGAATTCCTGTGCAAGTATCAGCAGATGAAGCAAGATCTTTAGGTGTTAGTTGATTAACTCCATTAATGTTTAGATATCTAATTCCATCTCTTGTCTCAAAAACAAATGTTGTTCCTGGATTTTTTCTAGCATATTCGTTTGCATCACAAATTGACACACCAGTTACATATCCCAAAGATGGATCAACGTAACCTACAGTTATATCAGAGTTTCTAGGAAAGTCAAAAATATTAAATGACATGCTTTATATTTTTTCCGTCTTGCTTGCCATAATCATATTTATTAGAAAAGTGTCAGAGCACTTTCTTCAGAAGCTGCTGCTCTAGTTTCTGCATTAGATTCTCCAACTTTTAAGTCCTTCGTATCTTTTGTTGGACCTACGTATGGAGTTTCTGCTGGAGCAGTTGCATCTGTTGGTTTAGCAGCAACATCAGCAACACCTTTAGTACTTGGTTGATCTTTAGTTGCCGCAGATGATCCACCACGAGAGAATGTATAGTAATCTGAAACTGCACAGTTAGGTGCTAGTTCGCAACCAAAAACATTTAACTTAAGATTTTCAAAAGCAAAAGCAGCAGTAAGTGCTCCACTAATACCACCAATCAGAGAAGTAATATCAGATAATGCGCCACTTACTCCTGCAAGTTCTCCTTGGATATCATCAAGGAATGCATTTAGGTTATCTAGGATAGCATTATTTGCATCATCAATTTGTCCTTTACTTGCTGCGATTGCTTGACCAACTAAATCTTCAGCAGCGCATACCGGTACTTTGGGAACAGTAACTTTATCATCAAACTGCTTTGCTCTTGCAGCCGCTTCAAGTTCTTTTGGTTTGAGAGCTTTATCTAAGAGACCTTGAATTAATCCGCAAAGACCATTCGTAATTTTGTTATAAAGACACAAGATTAATTCCATTAAAATCTCTTTGATATCAGCAAACATTTGTCTCATGCTTGATGGCATCGCAGATACAATTTTGGTAAGTTGTTTGTTTAATAATTTCAAAACATATTCCATAATCTTATCAAAAAGTATTTTCATATATTTTGCAATTATACATGCAGCATCAGCAATAACTTTTTGCAAACTAGAGATAGTGTTTGATGCTGCATCAATATAACTATTGATTGCTTTTATATACTTTTCAATTTTTCTTGTCACATTCTCAATCTCGGTTTGAATCCCTTTCATGGCAGATTCAACAATATCACATGGTTTAAGCATAGAGATTTTCTCTTGCATTTTATCTTCACGTTTTACATCACTTATACTCTGCTCATGAACAGCATCAACGTTTTCTTTCGTTGCTCCTGGTTTAGCTGGAGCATCTTTAGAGTTTGACTGCTGCTTATCACTCTTAATCAGATCTGCAACTGCTTGCTGTGCTGCTGCTTCAACCTGTTCTGGAGGTAAACCTTTATCTCTTGCAGTCTGTCTTGCTTGCTGTGCAACTGTTAACTGCTCTTTAGTAAGAGGAATATCAGGTCTCAGTCCAAACTGATTTAGTTTAACTCCCGGAGGAGGAGTAGCAGTTTGTTGAGATGCTTGCTGACCTTTTGGTTTGGTGGTTACAAGACCCTCATCAGGAACCTTTTCTTGAGCACTTCCTTTTGATTCCTTACCTTGAGCATATCCACTTGTCGCAGCAAAATTGGAATCATTAACTCCAATCTTTGTCTTGAGTGCTGTTTGTGCATTATTACCAAGCACTCCCATGATAACAGGAACTTGTTGATCCTGACCATCAAGGAAGAATCCAAAAACAAAATTACCTTGTCTTAGATTTGGTGTTGCTCCTGCATTTGTTTGACCTCCACCACCAGTCACAGGATACATTACCTGAGCCCATGGAAGTTGATCTGATGAAATAGTCTCCTCTTCTTTATCATGGAGACCAATAATTCTTACCTTATATCTTCTACCCCAACCAGGAATAGAATCTTTACTTTCAAATTTTCCAGGCAGAATGTTATCTCTCCAGGTGGAATCATCAGCAATCTGACCAATCCACCAGAGAAAACTACCACCTAAGAAACCTGGATTAAATAAAGATCCTCCTTCCATCAGTTATCAATCTTCATAAATTTTGCATTCTGATGCGTCAGGATGTTCATCACAATACATTTCAAATGCAGTTGGATCATGCTCTTCGTCAGGGTGATTTGCTTGATACTTCTCAAGATGATCTAGTTCGTCTTCAACATGTCTTCTCATCTGCGGAGAAAGTGTTGAGTTGTCCAGAAGATCTTTGTCGTCGTTAATGTGTTGTTGTATGCTTCTGTCTTTCATAATGGAATACTACCTGATGTGTGATTTCCTTTTCTTCCAAAAGAATCTCTTACAAGATTCAACTTTGTATATGTTTCTTTAGGAGAAATGTAGTGACATAAATCTGCTATAATATATAGACCTCCACTTTCCTTGTTTACTTCATCATTTTTAGTTTCGGTTTTCAATTCAGGTGCGTCTAAGAATATAACATCACCCGCATGTAATGAAAAGTCTCCAGCAATTGTAATCGTTGATTTCTGAGAAAACAACTGACCATATCTCATAATTGCTTGATTCAAAATATCTTTAGGAAGAAAGTTTTCATCCTTTGATTTGGTAATTTGCTCCTGACCCTTACCAGTTCCTCCACCAGTAGGTAGAGTTCCTTTATCAAGAAGCATGTATTGTGTTCTAGAAAACTCTTTGTTATTTCCTTCACGATTGAACTCTTTGTTCAAAACGGGTAATTCTTTTCCACCAAGTTTTAATGACTTTTCTTTCTCCTTTGCATTTGGAGTAATGACTTCATAGTAACAGTTAAATGGATCAAAGAGAACTGTTCTAGTAGAGAATGCTCCCATCTGAAGTTTATCTTGAACGTCTACAGCATTATCCTTTACATAATCAAGTGCTTTTACATCATAACCAGATGGAAGGCTTTCTCCTCTTGAGTCTGGTGATTGGTTGTAAATGATAGATTTCTTTTTCTCTTGCGCGAGTAATCCATCAATAGACTTGAAGAAAAATCCTTCTGATGTTTCATAAAAAAAGTATCCAGCACTATCACCTTGCTTTTGATTCTTTGCTGATACTGCTTTCTTGGATAACCAATTCATCGCATAATATGGTTTGCGATTGTTACCAATAAAATTATAGTTGTTTGATGTCTCTTCAACGTCCACTTTCTTTTTTGTTCCAAGATAATTTGGATCTGTCAATATTTTTTGTATGTGATCAGATATCTTTCCATCAAATCTTTTATTCAATCTTACCTTTTCATTCATTATAAACTCTTTAGAAGTTAGATCAAGTTGAACGATAGACTTTGTAGTGTCGTCAGTCATCGGTGTAACTTTATTCACATACAAAGGTATCTTTATTTCAACATCATTATTATCTGTAAATTTAACCTCTACTTTTTCTTGACCAACGATAGGAAGACCATCCAAAGCAGTTTTATTATTAATTGCATTTCCAGCGTCTGCAAAAGTAAGAGTTGCTCTTACAGAATCCTGTAAAATACTTTCATAATACAAAAGACCTACTGTACCATTAACAACGCTTACTTTCTTACCATCTTTATTTGATATAATATCAAGTTGCTTAATATTAGAAGCTTCAGCAGATTTGGATATGATTGGATTTGACATTTGATATTACCTCGTATTTCTATTTACCCACCTTGATACAAGGTATCAAACGGATCATCATTTCCACCACCAGCAAATGCCATAGAAAGTCCAGAAGATCCAGAATCTTCATAATCATCATCCATGGAAGTATCTGGAGATTCCATAACAATTGTCTGAGGTGCTAATGCATCATATGGAGCATACTGTTGAATTGCTTGCATCACTCCTTTATATCCCTTTGCTTGATTAATAGCAAGAAGCATGTTCTTTGCAGGGCCTGCACTATCACCGTCAATAACAATTTCACTTTGATTTTTATCACCAAGTATCGCTAAGTGAGGATAATTTGGAGTAATACCACCATCACCATAAATTCTCAATCCTTCTTGAGGAGCAACTTTTCCTTTCTCATCATATCTACCATGAGCAACAAACGAATTTGATCCAGAAATATCTGCACTTACACCAAATCCATTTGGTCTATATTTTAATCCAAATGTCTTTAAGGGAAAACCAACCTTTGATTCAAAATCAACCTGCATATCAATTCCACCTTGAGAACCAGATGCAGAGTGCGCTCTTTGTTCAGCAGCAATAAGTTTTGATGCTTCTGCTGAACTTATTTTTTTACCTTTAGGAACTGAAACACCACTTCTACCAAGGTAGATACTTCTTTGTCCAACAAATTGCATAAATGCTTTCAAAGCACTTGCTCTTGCATCAGCATTATATTGTGGTTGTAATATATTTCCTTTTGTTTGATTACCTGGTCCTATATGGAAGTGTACACCATATGAAGATCCAGAGTTACCTTGAACAAAGTTTCCTCCTCCACCAACTACACCACCTTCACCAGCATCCTTCATACCACCAGCTTTACCGCCACCAAAACTTGCTAAAGCATCTGCAGCATACTGATATCTTCTTGGATAATTTGGAACTCCAGCCTTTTCCATTTCACTTTCAAAGATCACAACAGCTTTCTTTACATCAGTAACTCCTTTCAATCTATTATAAGTTCCATAAGATCTCATCTCTTTCATCATCCATTCAACTTGAGTATCAAGAGACCAAGGATCTTTTCCAGAAGAAGATGCCCAAGCAACTAATGCATCCCATCTACCACCACTTCCTGGTCCAGTTCCCCATTGCATAATACCTCTACCAGGACCACCACCAAGTTGTTTTGATTTTGGATTTACTCCAGACTCCTGCATCAAATTACCAATAACACCAGCAGCTGCTTGCTCAGTAAAACCAGCACCCTTTAAGAAGTTAAAAACTTTTTCAGCATTTGTATTACCTACAAGTGCTCCAGTTCCCTCTGGCATACTTTCATCAGTTGTAGATTTTCCAGTTTCACCATCACCTTCTTTTTTCAATCTCAAATTTTCCTGTATTTGCCTAAGAGTTTTTTGTGCATTAGATTCAGTAGCATCTTTAAATGATGTTGCAACCCAGTCACTAATATCACCACCACTATTGACAGCATTTAATGTTTCCGGATCAACGAAACCACCCTCAGCGAATGCTGCAGCGACACCACCTTTCAATTGACCATCTTGTATACCTTTAGAAACCAAAAGGTTTATACCAAGACCAACATTTTCATAATCTTTTTGGTTTGGTTTTTGTCCTAATAATATCTTAGAGGTAATTGCAAGAATAGGTCCAAAATAATCACTCTTACCAAGTTCTTTACCAGTATTTTCAATAGTTTTAAATGGGTTTAAGAAGTCTGGTAGTTTTGGTTTAGGAAATAATCCAAATAATTTTTCCTCTCCACCAACATCAGCACCTGGTTTGATTTCAACCTCTCCAGGTTTTCTAGAAACTACTCTCTTATACTTTCCTTTTGAACCTTTACTTACAGTTCTCCTTGCTCCAGTTACTCTCTTTCCACCTCTTGTTATTCCGCCACCAGCCATCTTGCCCATCATTTCTTTTTGAGCACCTTTGTTTCCATAAATGTTTCCGAAAGATCCCTTTTCTTTGAATGCAAAACCTAAGGTGAGTCTATTTAATCCTTTCCTAAAATCTTCACGGATTCTTGCATCAAATTTAGCAAGATTTTTTGCTTGCTTTATCTTATCCTCTTCACTTAGGAAAGGATAACGGATAAGTTCTATTGCATATCTAAACGGAGCTCCAAGAATGTCAAGCATAGTGCCCAAAGCCATGAACGGTTCCAGCAACAACCTAAATCCCAAGTTAGCAGCACCTGCCAAGTACTTTCTAGGATCTAACCAACTATACTTTTCAAACTCCTTTTGAGTTCCTTTAATAGGTTTCTCTATAACACCACGGAGTTGGAAAGCACCCTCACCCAAAGCGGATGCCAGTAATCCAGCACCAGAAATAATAGCGGCTGCTGTGCCAACACCCAGTCCAGCAGTTCTTCCAACTTGTCCTGCTGCTTGAGTGGCAACTTGCTTACCTGCCTGTTTCACACCTTGACCAAGCAATCGGTCCTTCAGCATATCCATACCAATATCAAGAACACCATCATCACCTTGAGTTGCAAGAACCGTAGCAGCAATAATGGCAGTCTCTACAAGTGTTCCAACAGCACCAGTAAACCCATCAAAGACTTTGGCGAAGTTTTCACCACCAATAGTCTTCATCATACCACGGGTGAAGTCAATCGCTTTGTATCCCCAGTCAATAAAGGTTACAAGACCATCTAAAAGTTTACCGCCAACATCAATAACGAAGTCCGCAGCAGACCCAAGAAACTTTAATATTGGTTTTATCTTTGGTAAAAAATCTACCAGTCTCACAGCAAAATATCCAAGAATTACATTACCAATAAAGTTTTTAATCCAATCAAGAAATCCCATTCGTGGGACTTTTGGCATCTTGATTGGTCCTTTTTCTGCCTGTGGTTTTGTCTCTAACTTTTCTTCTTGTTTTTCTCTTCTCTTTCCACTCTCTTGTCTTTTCTTTGTATCAAGAGATTTCTTTTCTGCAGCAAGAGTTCCTTTTAAGATACTTTCAATCTTGATTACATTTACTTTAATAGAAGCAATATCCTTAACAGACTTCTTTGTGAGAACTACATTAGAAGAACCACCAGAAGATATTATTTTCTGGTCAATATTTTTTGTTGTTCTGTTTAGAAGTTTATCTGAAGTAATTGCCATTTACTTTATCTCCTAGAATATACCAAGAACTTTTTTCTTTTGGTTGCCATTCTTAGGACAAGTTGCACCAAAGTTCGGTGTTTTTGTTTTGGTTGTGCCACCACCTCTTTTATTTTTTGGTTTTGGAACTGGAGGACCATAAACAACTTTTGCTGCTGGTTTTGCTGGAGGTTTAACTGGTCTTGCACCTCTTCCTCTACTTGGTTGTCTTTTTGCTAATTGAGCTTGTTTTGCTTGGGGATTACCAGATATCCCAAGCATTCCACCCAATAAAGTTTTACTCGCAGACAAACCTAAAGACTCTGACGCAGTTCTCTTACCACCAAGAACCATATCAACATCACCTTTTCCTCTAAAAGGATTTAACAAATATGCTGCTTGAAGTCTTTGCTGAACTGTTTTTCCTTTTCCAAAAACACCTTCTTTAAGTAGTTCACCCATATTCATATCACGCATCTTACCACTCTTCTCATCCTTCTTCTTAAACATATCAAAGTCATACTTATCTTCAATACGATATCCACCACCTTCTTCTTTGCTTCTTTGGTTAGCCCAAAACTGACCAAGAATATTTTTTGCGTTCTTTGCAGACTCGCTCATCTGACCCTTTTCGTCAGCATAATCAGCATACTGAACTCTGATGCCACCTGCTTTTAATTTCTTTAAGAAACTCTTCTGAGTCTCAAGTGCTGGATTTCCATCCTTTGCTCCTTGAGCGCGAAGTTCTTTAATCTTTGCTTCTGCTTTTGAAATTTCAGAACCAGTTCTTTTCTTTGCTCTTTGTATTGCTTTTTGAAGTTCTGCTTGAGATTCTTTTGATAGATCTCTTTCACTTACAGGACCACCAAATCCACCAAGCATTTGCTTTGCATAGATTGATCCAGCATCTCTATAAGTTGCTGCGCCAGATCCAGTAAGTTTCTCTTGAAGTTCTTGGAAGAATCCTTTTTCACCAGTCTTAGCTTCAGGTTTTCCAGAACCAGATGTTTTACTACGAACTGCATCCATAACTCTGGTAAAGACATTACTACCAGACCCCGATGATGGTTGTTTTGATGAGGTAGATGTAGGGACATCAGGAGTTCTTATTCCCATATTGTTTGCAATTCTTGCAACAGCACCAACAGGATCTGTGATCAAAGATCCACTTGAAACCTTTGGTTGAGGCCCTCTTTGTGGAATAGTAGGTACACCCCAGGTTGATTGTTTACCTACATCAGCACCAAATTTAAATTTTATAAAACGACTAATTGCACCAAATGGATCCTTTACAAATGGTGTATTAGTTGTAACTCCACCTTCACCAGGATCTTTTCCAAATAAACCACCACCATAAGCGTGGGGAATTCCAGAAACAATCTTTGGTTGGTTTGTTCCACCTCCAGCAGCATTCATCTGCTCAAAAGTATCAACACCATACTTTTGAACAGCACCAGCAGACATGACAAATTCACCATCAGAAAGCATAGCGGGAATTTTATCATCTTTTGGTCCACCTGGACCACTTACAAATCCACTTGAACCACCCATAGCTCCACCAAGAAGCATACCAAGTGGTCCAAACATAGCGCCCATTCCAGCGCCACCCATCATACCTTTGAAGTTAAATCCACCACCACTAAACGCACGGAATCTTGGTCTTACATATCCACCACCAGAAAGACCTTGTGCTTTTTGTTGACTTCCACCATCACCTTTAAGCGTATTGCTTAAAGCCATCGTGCCACCAACAGTAATAGCAGTCTCTAATCCAGCAGCAAGAAGTTTTCCTTTTCTACCACCAAGAAAACCAGCAACCTTAGATAACTTACCACCCGCTTTCCCAATACCAGCCTTTACCGCAAGTCCAGCAACTGCTGCGCCAAGTCTAACAGTACTTTTTATAACGAGAGATATTAATCCCCTGGCAAACTTACCAAATGAAGTTCCGAATACAATATAAAGTGATAATAGAGTTGGTCCCCAATCACTAAAGAAACGTATTATTGATTTTACTTTACTCTGATTTTTAGGATCACCCATCCATTCAATAATTTTATATACTATCCTTCCAAGAATGACAGTTCCAATAAAATCCAGTATTCTATCAAGAAGACTTTTTACAGGTGCTATGACTTTTTCTGCAGTCTTAGCAATACCTTTAAATACTTTTTCTAACTTACTTTCAGCAAGTCCCCTTTTCTCTTGCTCTGCTTTTCTTTTTTCATAAGCAGCAGTATCATCAGCAAGTTTTTTTCTTCCAGCAAATATTTCTGCAATAGAATTTACTGACTTTGCAATTGCAGCAATATTTTCTTCTACATTAGAAGTAGTACCGCCAGGTAACTTTGCACCAATATTTGTACCACTTATTCTTCCGCTTTGAGTCTTTGATATATTTTTAAGACTCGTAATCTTTCTTGAATTATTATCAACTTTTTTTTCTATTTCACCAACACGAATAACAAGTTTCCTTGTATGTCCAGCAAGACTTCCTATATTTTTATGAATACTTGAGAAATTTTTTGACAGATCAAAAGAACTCCCTCTCTTAAAACTTTCAGCAGAGATGACTGTCTTCTTAAGTTGTGAATCTAAATCTTTTAGTTCCTTAGAAGTGGGCATTACTCATCTGCTGCTGTTGTTTTAACTGTTCTTCTTCAAGATGCTGTTGTAATAATGCAACATAGATATCTCTTTCCCACGGTATCAAGTTTTCAATCTCCCATAAAGAATATTTATGGTACTGCATCAAGGAAAAATTGAGACGGAAATAATTCTCAAGGTCCATATGGACCATCGCTACGCGAAAAAAGATGCTAAGCCCTCAAGAACAACTTCACTTTCAACTTGTGTGTTTGGGTTGGTAACCTTAATAGTATGAGAAAGTTTAGGCATCGTTTCAAAGAATTTTTCAATATCTTTAAACTGAGAAGAATTCATAGACTCCAAGAATTCATTTAATTCTTTCTTAGAAACATCTGCTGTTGCCCAGACTTCATCTTCTGTATAGATCTTATCAATACAAGAACCAATCAAATCAAACGATTGATCCATCGCATTCTTATTATCAAAGTCAAAATTGTTCTTAATAAATTGATCCAGCGATGGATACTTCATTTCCATCATAATTTTGTCATCAATTTTGATTCTATTTGAATGCTCTTCACTCTTTTGAACTTGGATATCATCAAGATTAATCTTCACAGGAACTTCTGTTTCACCATCATCAGGACAAATGATATTAATATCTAATTCTTCTCCAACAGACTTACCACGAATGTTGAGAAACAAAAATTCAATATCAAAAGTAGGAAGTAATTCTACTTTAATGTTCTTTGTAAGAATACAATTCTTAATTACAGTTTTGATTGCGGTTGTAATTTGCTTATTGTCTTCACTCTCTAAAGCAATTACAAGCAGTTTTTCTTCCTTAACCAGGAATGGTCTATATTGAATTGTCTCTCCTGTTGATGGCAATTCAAGTTCATAAGTTGGTGTAGCAATCTTAGGTAAAGGCATAATGTCCTATAGAATGTTTCAGTAGGATTATTTATAGGGGATGGACAGAATCCAAAGTGTCCACCCACCTATCCATCAGACCATAATCCGTTGTATAATATGAAGGTAAACAAACAAACCCATGAAAGGAATTCTCAATTTCTACCTTGCTTCCGCTCTGTCAGTAACAACGGTAGCGACTGGTGCTTGCTTTGTCTGGTATGTTCAAGAGTATGATGCAGCATACAAATACCACAAAGTTGCTCCAGAAGTTTCTCAGATCCATCGTAACAATTCCCTGTGGTTGGGTCTGTGGGGAGGAATCTATGGTCTTACTGGTGTTGTAAGTGCAATTGGTTTGTCACAAGGAATCAAGAAAGACAAGTGAAACCGTTCTTAGTCACTCTCATCTTAATCCCATCTTTGATAATTGGTGCTAATGTTGCAAGTATTATATTCTTTGCAGTATTACAAAATTCAAATGTAGAACTTCCTACACCAAACTGAGGGTCTTCGGACCCTCTTTTTTTATGCCAAAATATTTGCTCCAAAAGTTCCTTCAGCACCTCTACCCAATTGATCCCTAACTCCAAATTGATCTAATGAGGAATTTCCAATATTCAAAAAGTCATTAGCGACTCCTACTGGAGGGGTTCCCTGAGGACCCTCAACTCCAAACTGAGGATTCAAGAAGTAACTTGGTGGATTGTTCCAAGCTGCTTGTTCTAGTGGAGTAGATAGAGTTGATTGATTTTGAGCTGGTGCTGGGGGATCATTAGTTCTATTCAAAAGATATCTAACGTAAGTCATAGAAACAGTACACTTAAGTAATGAAGAAGAATCATAAGCAACTGGCATAGATGAAATACTAATTGGATATGACTTTATAAAATCATACTTTAATATTCCACCAGGTTTTCCCTTTGCACCACCATAACTACTTTTTTCAAATTTTATAACGGATAACCCATTTGCTTTATACTCATCAACATATTGAAATCTATAAAAATATTGCTCATCTCTTGAGGTAATATTTCCCCTATCTGCTTGTGCAGTATCACTTGCTTCTTGTGCAATAAATTTCATCCATGTTTCAAATACTCTGATAGGCAAATAATTTTCAGCATCAACGTAAAAAGTTAAATCAATTCTATCATCATAAACTCTACGATACGCATGTCTTTCAGTAACACCAGTATGATCGTTTGTAAGTTCTAAAGTAGCAAGATTAGATCCAGGTAACGTTGCTTCACAACACAGCAAATTTAATTTATCTAAATTATTAGTCCCAAGGTTTATACCATTATCATTTAAATATCCACCAGAGGTCAATTTTCCAGGAAGACCTATAGTAACTTCAAAATGAGAAGTAGTTGCTGGATGTAAGAGAGCTGATTTAATTTGCGCTATGCTCTTTGTAGAAGGCATTTATAAATACTTTTTGACCTTATATATTATGTATGGCAGAAAGTATTAAAAGCAAATACTACCCATCCTTTCCCAAAAAGTATAAAGGTAATCCAAATAATATCATTTGTCGCAGTAGTTGGGAAAGAAAATTTTGTCGTTGGTGTGATCTGAATGAAAGTATTCTTGAGTGGGGAAGTGAAGAGTTTTCCATTCCATATATCTCACCAGTTGACAATCGTGTTCATAGATATTTTCCAGACTTTATTATCAAAGTGAAGGAAAGCACAGGACAAGTTAAAACATATATTGTTGAAGTTAAGCCAAAGAAGCAAACTAAACCACCTGTGAAAAAATCAAGAGTGACAAAATCATATATTCATGAGTGTGTCACATATGAAGTTAATAAAGCAAAGTGGAGAGCAGCAAAAGAATTTTGCGATGATAGATTGATAGAGTTTAAAATCATCACCGAAGAAGAACTGGGTATCAAGTAATGGCAGAAGGTTTCGGACAATACGTAGGAACAGGAACTGCAAGAACGAAGGAACTTCTTAGAAGGGTTGAAGAATCTGGAACCAAAGATCCAGAAGAAATTATGATGCTGATTATGGACATATTTACAGAAGAAGTTTTATATCCAGAACCAGGAAAGTTTTATACCTTTATATACAATCCAAAAACACCTAATATTGAATACGATCAACATCCTTTGATTGCTTGCACTTCATTAGAACGATGGGGATTCAAAGCAATTAATTTCCATTGGAGACAGGGAAGACAATATACTTGGGAAGAAGTTGCAGGAAAACTTCATGTCGTAAAATATAATGAACTTGACGAATTACTTTCTTTACAGTATGGGAAGTTCCGTCTAAATAAATAAAGGATTTTGTTTAGTAGTATATCAGATGGCTTCATTTACTTGTCCTGCAGGAGCAATTTGTAGCGATCAGGCAAGAACACCAGTCGGTGGAACTACTAGAACTGTTGATAAGGTTGTTCCAGGAACTCAAGGTTCTACTAAACCAGTAACAGAAACTACTGGAGGAACTCCAATATATCATAGAACTGTTACAACAGTGAAGCAAGATGGTGCAGGAAATATTAGTGGTGGAGAAACTGTAGTTTATATTGAAAAAAACGGTAGTTGGCAACCAGCAGCAATTTCAAAAGATGGTGGAAAAACATACAGTTTTTCTGATCCAAAATATCCAACCATGGCTGGAGTTGCTGGTGCTGGATTACAAAAGGAACTACAAGATCCTAACGGAGCAATTCATAAAAACACAGATGCTCAAGCTTCCAGAGCATTAGATAAGGCAGGAATAACAAAACCAGCGGACAAAGCAAAGTTGGTTGACTCTTCAAAAGGAAATGCTTCTGAAGGAACAGGAGCATCAACGGCTTTACAGGGATCAATTGGAGGAGGAGCCGTTGATGCACAGGGTAGAGCAAGAACTTTTGGTAACTTCACGTATCCTGAGGATTTGGGTTCAACAAAACAAGATGTAGTGAAATTTACTATGTTAGAATATAAACCATCTGGAGTTGGAGCACTTCTTCCAGCAGGAGCAGGAAGTTCAAGAAGTTCCACAGATTTCAAAGATAGAAAAATTCTTGGTAGTGTTGTTCTACCAATTCCATCAGGCATCTCAGATACAAATGCTGCATCTTGGGGAGAAAATAGTATGAATGCTCTTGATGCAGCTGCGGCAGCTGGCGCATATACTGCAATTACAGAGGGTCTTGGTGCAGGAGCAGAAAATTTCGGAAAATCGCTTTCAGCATTCGTTTCGGAAGGAGACACTAAAAAAGCAGTTGGGGGAATGTTTGCTGGAGCTGCGATGGGTGGAGAGGGTGCAAAAATATTAGCAAGAGCTGAAGGTATTGTAATTAACCCAAATATGGAGTTATTGTTTAATGGTCCATCTCTCAGACCATTTACTTTTTCTTTTAAAATGTCTGCGAGAAGTTCAACTGAAGCAAAACAAATTATCGGAATTTTAAATTTCTTTAAAAGAGGAATGTCTCCGATTAAATCAGAGTCAAACTTATTTTTAAAAACACCAAATACTTTTAGAATTCAATATATACATAGACCAAAAGGTGAAAACTATGATCACCCCTACATAGGTAGGATCAAAGAATGTGCTTTGCAAAGTGTTGCAGTAAACTACACACCAGAAGGTCAGTATGCAACATTCCATGACGGTGTATTAGTTTCTTACGAGATTCAAATGCAATTCCAAGAACTGGAACCTGTATTCAATAGTGATTATGAAGGTTTAGAAGGAATAGGTTACTAAAAATGTCAAACTACTTTCAAAGACTTCCAGATTTTGAATACGTTAGCAGACTTCCAAATGCTAAAATATCTGATTATGTTAAGGTCAAGAATTTATTCAAGAGAGGTGTCTTAAGAGAAGACATCTTCCAAAACTTATCATTCTTTACCAAGTATGAAATCAAAGGTAATGATAGACCAGATAACGTTGCATTTGAAGTTTATGGTGATTCAACCTTAGACTGGGTAATTCTGATCACAAACAACATTATCAATGTTCAGTCTGAATGGCCAATGTCCCAATCAGACTTTGATGCTTTTCTCTTAGAAAAGTATGGTAATTATGATACTCTCTATAATGGTGTTCATCATTATGAGACTGAAGAAGTAAAAAATAGTGAAAACGTTGTGATCGTTCCAGCAGGTCTTCAAGTTGAATCAGATTATTCAATAACTTATTTTGATTACTTAACCGACACTCTGGTAACAAGAAATCCAACGATTACTGTCACAAACTATGAATATGAAGAAAAACTAGAAAATGAGAAGAGAAATATCTTTACCCTTAAACCAAGATATCTAAATGTAGTTCTTGATGATATGGAAGATATGATGACATATAGAGAAGGTTCCACTCAGTATGTGAGCGGAACCTTGAAGACTGCTGAAAATATTAGACTATTTCAGTAGTAAATTTACATATGCTGCTATGACCAAAAGAGTCAAGCAGATTTGGTTATACTTCATTCCTCAGCAAGACGCTGGAAGTAGGACAGAGCATCGTCTTCATCTTCATCATTAGAAGAGGAGGAACTTACTGCAGGAAGTTCGGGTTCAGAACGACGTGAAGTAAAGTCGGGAGTATAAGAACCACGATCATTATCTTCATCTTCAACTTCTTCATCCAGACGAGGACGGGAAGTTTTCTGTCCAAGAACCATCTTCAGACGTGCTTCCAGTTGCTCATAAGTCTTGAACTGGTCAGGAGCAGTTACAGCAGCAAGAGAATACTGCTTTTTCCAAACTGCTTCCAGAGCATCATCGTCGTCCAGAAGAGGAGCAACACGATCAAACTCTGACTTATCATAGTTCCAATAACCGTCTTTCTTGACGATCTTCAGTTTGAAGTTAGCACCCTGCCAGAAATCAAAAGGATTGATGGGGGTTTCATCTTCAAACTCAGGTTGCATCGCTTCCATGATCTTGTCAAAGATCTTCTTACCATACTTGAACAGGAAGACTTTACCTTCGTTATGAGGATTGGTAGGATCTTTCACCACATAGATGTTGCTGTAGTAAGACAGTTTACGCTTCTGCTTACGAACAGTTTCTTTATCAGCATCAACACCGCTGTTCCACAGTTCGCGGTTGTATTCAGAGACGGGATCTTTCTGACCAAGAGTAGTCAGAGAGTTTTCAATATACCAACCACCATTACTTTGGAAAGCATGGGTATACATCTTTGCCCAGGGGAGTTCTTCACCTTCAGGCGCAGGGAGGAAACGGATAACTGCAAAACCGTTTCCAGTTTTATCCATTTCGGGTTTCCAGAGACGCTCATCAGCGCCACTAGAAGTTGTGCTCATCTTCTCTACTTCCTTTACCAGTTTGGAAGTCAGCGAACCAAGAGAAGATTGTTTTTTAAGGTCAGCAAAAGACATTAGGATTACCTCGGATTGTTTGGATTTGGCTTGTGTGTACCTTGTTATTCTACAGGTCGGAACCAGTCTTGTCAATCTGTTCCTTCATCACCTCAAGCATTTTGGACATGTTGTTTAAAATAATATTCATATCAACGTTAGGTGGGAGACCCATCATAGACGCAGATTGTGTGACTCTTTCCTTCATTTCAATCGCTTCAGGATCATCTGATAAACTCAAGCGAGTATAAAGAACTTTTTGTTTCTCAAGAAGTTTTTCTAGGAGTTTAACATGTTTCAGTTTATCCTCTTTTGTCATCGTGGGAAACTTGAAGACGTTTGAATAAACTTCTTCTTGCATCTCACTAATTTCAGCCATCTCAGCACGGACAACTTCAGATTTAAAGAAACTCATTTTTCTCCCAATACAACTTCTTTCAAAATGGTTTTATAACGTGGTACATCAATATTTAGAAACGAAGAATATTTTTTCATTCTCATACTGACGGTTTCCCACACAGGGTCTTTTAATTGCTTATCAAAATTGTTCCCGAACAGGAAAATTTTATCATATATTACTAGTGTTTCTATACTAATATTCCCGTTCAGGAAATTTTTTAGAACAGGTGGATGACCCTTAGAGCAATCAAAAATATCATCTACTTTTTTATTCTCAAACAAACTTTGAGTTTCTTCTTTAAAGATATAAGATAGGGATTGATTTCTTTTCTTCCATTCAGAGTATCTACTTTCACCTTCACGTATCATCTCTCCTATCCAAAGTTTACTTGGATCAGTACAGGTGATGAAGTTAGATACAAAGAAATCAACAACTTCTTTATCGCTTTTGTTTCGTGCAACTTTTTCAAACCAGAACCGATCTTTGCGTTTGTAAAAAGATTGAACAGTAGCACGACTTTTACCACAATACTTGTGATAATCATAACTGTCTTTGGTGAAGTGATTCTTCAAAGACAGATAACATTTGTAGGCATCAAATGGCATCATTAATAAAAATCATTTGTACGCAGGACCTTGAACCCACCCAACTAAAGATCTTCTCTTACCAGATGTAACTGGTCTTACTCGGTGGGGAATGTCTGATTGAAATACTATTATATCTCCCTTTTTGAAATCAATCAAGCGTTTTTCATCAAACTGAAATTCAAGTTCACCACCTTCAAAGTCATCATTTAGGAGAATGATAAAACTAATTTTTCTTATTCTATTACCAGGTCTTTTGTTTGGAACCCAATCAGATTCGTCAATATGCCAATCATAAAAATCACCAACTTCATATAAAGTATCTTGAAGTGGTTCAATAAAATCAACATCTAAATTCCAGTAACAATCCGAGTTAGCAAACTGAATATAGTTTCCAACAAGTTGAAAGAGTTCTGAATGCTTAATGAATCTTATTTTTGATTGACGAATATCACTCTCTTGATTTAAAAATCCAGTTGTACCTTGATCATATGATTCATTATTTTCCGACAAAATCTTTTCAATCAATTCAATAGAAGAACTATCTAAACTGAATGTTGTGTATTGAAACTTAAATGAGTTCATATCAAAGTGGTAGTTTCGCTCTGGAGCTCCTCTTCAGAAAGTTTAGTTCCATCGCTTCATATTTGATCTTTTCCTTAAGTGGTTTTGAAATTAACTTAGGAACTGATTCAACATCAATATTATTCTTTTCACAAAAGAAAATGATTGCATCAATATAGTTCATGTCATCGTTTACATGAACCAAAGATTCAATTTCTTGTGCAAATCTTGATGGGCAGAAGAATTTGCTTTCTAGTGCTTTCTCTAATTCATTCTCCATCTGACCCAGTATTGTGATGTACAAATTCTTTAATGTAACGTACTAATAGTTTAATATAATCCCCTTTGTTTCTTTTGTCAAATACTTTTACTTCACCACCAGGAGTAACCATAAGTGTGATGAGTTTTTTGATGGGGATTCCAGTCAATTCATAATACGCAGCAGCATAAAACATTTCCTGGACAAAGTAATTTTCAATCCACTTTTCGGGTTTAATCTTTGTGGATGTTTTAAAGTCTATGACGGCAAGTTCGCCTTCATATTCAGCAATACAATCAACTCTACCAGCCAAACCAAGATACTCTGAGTAGAGTGTACGTTCAATAGCGTGTATGTTATTTATCTTATCAAGTTCATTTTTAAGATGATAAAACATAAACTTTGTCAGGGGTTGATAATTATCCCAGTTTAATTCTTTGTTTTCCAGATAGTCTTGGCACACTTCGTGGAAATCAGTTCCTCTTGCTGTTGCTTGTCTTGTAATGCGATTTGCTTCTTCAAGACCAACTCGCTTTCTCCAATCAACAAAAATTTGTCGGTTATAAAAAGAAGTTACAGAAGTAATAGATGGCACCCATGCTCCACTTGGAAGATTGTAGAGACGGATGCCATTCGTTTCTTTCTTTTCTAATTCAAGATCACCTAAGTAATTATGATGAATAAAACTCATACACCGATTTCCATTTTTGCAAGAATGTATTCTTTCACAAATCCAGAGCGAACAATATCTTCTACTCCAAATTCAATAATATCAATTGAAGGCATAACACGAAGAACTTTCATGAAATCAACAATCCCATTCTTCTCATTAGACTTTTGAAGATCAGATTGAGTAGCATCACCACAGAACATGATCTTACTGTTTTCACCTACACGGGTAATTATACTATCAAGTTCATGGAAATTCAAGTTTTGAAATTCGTCCACAATAATAATAGCGTTGTCTAAAGTTGTTCCCCGAATAAAAGATGTGCTCCAAAAACTGATCGTTCCTTGAGTTTTAAGATTACCATAGAGCATTTCAAAGTCTGCTTCTGTTGGTAATTCAAACATATACTTTACCATATTCTTATAAGGAATCTGATAAAGTGAGGACTTGTCTTCATGATCACCAGGAAGGAAACCAATTTCACGAGTAGCAACAAGAGACCTAACGATATAAATTTTTTCGTAAGGAGTCTTTTCATTTAAGACATCTCTGAGTGCATTATAGAGAGTAATAAATGTTTTACCAGTACCAGCACAACCATATGCAACTAGGTTCTGGTCATTCTTGTAGCAACGGAAAAGTTCCTCTTGGTTGTCTGTCAGAGGTTCAATAGTCCGCATTAAGTCGGAATTGATTGGTTTCTTTCTTTTCATTTGTTTGTTGCTCATTCCGAATGGGACAGGAGACTTGGGAGTGTTTTTTCTTGCTGGCATTTTAAACAGGTCTTACGTTGGAACCAGGGGCTTTTGATGCTTTACGGAGAACTTCATTCCATCCAGGATGTTTAACCCTGAGCTTGTCATAAACTTCTCCAACTTCACCAAAATTTGGAAAGGTAGATGGGTCAGAGTAATCTCTTTCCCAACCTGGATTGTCTACTTTCCACTGATCCCAGTCGTGAACACTCATCTTAACTTCTTTTTGTTCACCAGTTTCTTTATTAATAACGGGGTATACTGCCATAGATCTCAATAAACTGTAAGAATATTTATTCAATAGTGATGGATGGAGCATCTACACATTCAGAACAACCATCACGAGTCCAACCAAGTGCTTCAGATACTGCAGGGAACTGACAAGTAAAAATGCAACGAATCAGTTCAGCAATATCCATATGTTCTTTCTGCGTACCGTGTGCTGAACGGAGATCAATATAGTGGATCCAAGAACGCACAGAGCCTGTCATATACAGTCTTGTGGGGGTCGCTAAGGGGAGCACGAACCTTGCACACTCCTTTGCTACTCCAGCGTCTAGGAGACGCTTGTAGATGCGTAGAGAGTGCTCAAAATGAACACGGATGTCTTCACTCAAAACTAAGTTAAGATATGCAGGAATGTCATCAATACTATTCTGACGGTTCTTATCATCCTGACGACGCAGTTCTGGAAGAGGAATAATATCACCAAGAAGAGTGCTGTCAGCATAACGCTGTGAGAATTCTTGATATGTAAAGGACCTATGGCGAAGAATTTGTGCTGCAATACCACGAGTAGTATTGATCTCAACAGTCATCATTGCTTGCTCAAAGATGCTCCAGTGTTGATGCTGAATACAATACTTAAGAAGACCAGAAAATTTTTCATTCTCTTGATTAGCAGGATTACTCACACGAGCACAGTAAGCCATATGCTTTTCTGCATCAGGTGTAACACTAATCAGTTTGACTTCAGGTTTCATATACTCAAAATCAATCGGGGTATCCATCATCATCTCCATCATAAAATACTTCGTCGTAATCGGTAATGTAAGGGGCAACTTCTTCGTAAGATGTTTTATATGAATCTACATCAGAATAAACTTCTGATTTAAGGCATTCTACCAGAGACTCAAGATTCCTCACAATTAGTTTGAGTTTTTCTCTGTCCATTTTTTTTTTATAAACCCTAACAACTTAATTATAGACAAAAAAAGGGGGGTAGTCAACCCCCAATTGGACTATTGCAATATTCTCCTACAAATTCTCTTACATGTTACCTGATCATCATCGCATTCAATCAAACAATTATAATAATCATTTATCAAGTCCAACTCATCATTACATTTATCCAAAGTCTTTTCAAAATGTTTCCATTCTGCAAGTTGATTGAAAGAAATAAGGTTATGCATAATGCCTCCAGGCAATAGTAATTAATAACAAAGAATGTTTTTGTTACATGGGCATAATCCCGAAGATATTGATATTGTAGTAAACTCAGATCATTTGGTCAATCAGCAAATATACTCACAAAAAAAGAGGGGATTAACCCCTCCTGTTAAATATTGGTTCTACCGATAACATATCTTCAAACCATTCTCTCAAATGTATTTGGTAGCAAGACCAATACTTACACCCCCTATATGTTAGTTGGTAGCAAGCAGGTGGTCTGCTATCCTTATCCATATCATCGTAGTGATATGTGTAGTTTTCCATTACTTATTCAGCAATAGGACTTCTGCATAAATCAAGAGAATAAATGCAGTTGATCCAACACATACACCTGCGATGAGTTGAATCATTTTCCTGCACCAACTAATTGTGCTAGTGATGCTGCATGACGACGATTCTCTTTTTGCTTCTTCTCTTTGATGAGTTGAAGGAAATTGAGTTTCTGTATCACTTGTGACCCTCCTTTACAAACTTGACGCCACGATAGACTTCATTTTGTTGTTGAGGTTGTTGCATCATTTGCTGTTGATACTCCAGACGCTTCTGGGTATCGTACTCAGCACCTCTGTAAACGACTTTAGACATTAGGTTTTCTCCTTAGTTTTTTAGGTTAAAGAGCGTTCCTTCAGTCGGCTTTTGCGTCTAGAAAACAACCTTTCTTAGTGAACTGTTTAATTTCATAAACAAGATCATTCTTTTGCTTATCGTCAATTATGTGATTAGCGTTAACTCTACCAATCATCAATTGTGCTTGTAAGCAGGTTAAGAATAGTTGTTCCATAGATGAACGATCCGTTCCGAGTCGGCTTACTTCCGTTCGCTATTTGAGAATAGCGAATGAACGTAAGGTCATTATAGACCTATTGATCTATATAGTCAATTTCTTTTGTAAAATGTGATACAAAAATATATTACTTTAACTTACTCAATACTTCTTCAAACTTGTCAGATTTACTGCGATATGAAGAAGCACTTTGTTCCAGTACATCTATAATGTCATCTACAATAA